>ERZ772956.1515-NODE-1515-length-15758-cov-14.192893_pt1 | contig 15758 bp, 15 predicted proteins | sample MGYA00580683_ERZ772956 | MGnify/ENA primary metagenome ERZ772956 (study PRJEB29015, sample SAMEA2738077) | human oral metagenome | biome: human oral; feature: human-associated habitat; material: saliva | place: China | collected 2212 ... | reverse complement strand
TATACTACGACTGGTATAATAAAATTAAATAGTGGTATATATGTAAACCAAATGTGGAGGAGATAGGGTTTCAAAGTGTAGATATACCACAAGAAAGAGAGGAACAAATAATATGTCTAATCAGAACACCCAAGATTTAAAGCGTAAACTTGGATTAGGTGCTGTTATTGCACTTGGTGTTGGAACAACAGTAGGATCTGGTATTTTCTCATCCCTATCAGAAGTTGCTGGTGCTGCGGGTAGCAGTTTAACACTAGTACTAGCATTCTTAATAGGTGGATTATTACAGATTCCAGCAAATTTTTGTTATGCAGAACTTGCATCGGCATTTCCTGAGGATGGTGGACAATACGTCTACTTCCGTGAAGCTGGTTCTCGTCCACTAGCTTTCCTGTGCGGGTGGATTAGTTTCTGGGCAACAGACCCACCATCAATTTCAATTATGGCTTTAGCGATTGCAAACTATTTAGGTTTCTTCTTACCTGTCCATGGTTTAATTCTAAAATTAGTTGCAGTTGTGTTAGTAATTGTATTTATGATTATCCATATTCGTAGTGTTGAGGGTGGAGGAAAATTCCAAACCATCATTACTGCATTAAAGATTCTTCCTTTTGCATTAATTATTGGAATTGGATTATTTAACATTAACTCAAGTTTATTCTTATCAAGTAAACCATTAGAAGGTGCAGCAACAGGTTTTGCAGCATTATTAGCAGGTATATCTGCAACAACATGGTCTTATGATGGTATGGGTGCAGCATGCTATATGTCTGGTGAGATTAAAGATCCAGGAAAGAACTTGCCAAAAGGACTGATTTTAACTGCAGTAATCGTATTAGCGTTATATGTTAGTTTAACGGTTGTTTCTTCTGGATTATTAACAGTTGAAGAACTAGCAGCTTCTGAAGCACCTATTGCTTTATTAGCCTCTAAGATTCCATTAATTGGTAATGCGGCCGGTGTAGTTGTAGCTATTATGGCTATTATTGTTGTAATTGGATCGCTTTCAAGCTGTATTATGTTCCAACCAAGAATAGAATACGCAATGGCAAAAGATGGTTTATTCTTTAAACATTTTGCACAAGTGCATCCTAAGTATGAAACACCTGCATTTTCAATCGTAGTGCAGTGTATTGTAGCAATCATTCTAATTTTCGCGACAAACTTATCTGATTTATTGGGTTATTTCACCCTAGTAGCATTATTAAAGAACTTCTTAACATTTGGAACAATCTTTGTATTACGTAAGAAGGAACATTACAAACCAGTATATCGTATGCCAGGTGGAGTATTAATGCCTATTATCGCAATGTTTATGACAGGAACTCTAATTTGGTCAACATTTATTTGGGCTCCAATTCCTGGTTTAATCTGTGCAGGTTTAGCTATAGGAACAGGGCTACCAGTTTATTATTTCTGGGAGAATCAGAATAAGCATAGAAAAAATGAGGCTGCTGTATGAAACTAGCAGCAATTGGAAGTAATTGCATCGACTATTATCAAAATATGAATGGGGGTACCGCCTTTCCTGGCGGTGGCCCCGTTAATATGGCTGTATATGTAGCGCGTTTAGGAGGAAAATCTTCATATATAGGTCCAGTTGGAAATGATGAATTTGGACATGTAATGTATAACGCGATTAAAGATAAAGGTGTTGACGTGAGTCACTTACAATTTAAAGAAGGAAAGACAGCTGTTACTCAGGTTGAACTTGTTAATGGTGAGAGAGTTTTTGGTGACTATGACGAAGGTGTTCTCGCAGACTACAAATTGAGTCAAGATGATATTTCATTTATATGTTCACACGATATTGTGATATGTGACCTATGGGGAAAGGTTGAAGGATACTTTGAAGAGTTACATGAAGGAGGTATTCTAACAGCTTTTGATTGTGCAACAAGACCTGATGATGAAGCTTGTAAGATTGCTATTCCGCACAGTGATTATGTATTCTTTTCTAATGATGAAAGCCCAATAGAATTACTAAAAGAACAGATGAAAGAGATTTATAGTAGAGGACCAAAACTAGTTATTGCAATGCGTGGAGAGAAGGGTAGTGTTTGCTTTGATGGTACAAACTACCACGAAATGGGTATTGTTTATTGTGATAATGTAGTAGATACGATGGGTGCTGGAGATAGTTATATTGCAGGATTCCTGAATGCAATAATACGTGGAAGATCAATTAATGATAGTATGCATGCAGGTGCAATGAATGCAACTGAAACAATTAAGTATTTTGGAGCCTGGTAATGGCAATCATTAGAATGACATTCTTCTCTACTGCTTTAAGGGTAACAACAAACTGTAATGTATTAATACCTGATAATTCAAATGATGTAACCCCTATAAGTGATGGCCAATATAAAATCTTATATCTATTGCACGGTTTATCTGGTAATGCAGAGGAATGGATTCGTTTTACAAAACTTGAATATTATGCAAAGAAATTTGGTTATATTATCGTCATGCCTGAAGTAGGACGAAGTTTTTATACAAATATAGATGGAATTCAATATGCAAAATATATTGCAGAAGAACTACCTATTTTTCTAAAGCAGTGGTTTAAGATACCGACACAAAAGGAGAATACTTTTATTGCTGGCGAAAGTATGGGAGGGTATGGAGCATTAAAAATTGGATTATCTTACCCGAAACAATACCAATCAATTGCAACATTATCGCCAGTAATTGATTTAGAAGAATTACGTTGCATGATACAGAATAAAGTGTTCGAAGAAATGAATATTGATGAGATAGATAGAATCATTTATCAAGATGATTATTTTGATATTTATAAATATCTACATAAGGAATTAAATAAAGACTTTCCATCAGTTATTCAATTATGTGGGACAGACGATTTCTTGATTGAGAGTAATCGCAGATTCTATCACTACGCAAAGAATAAGATAGATATCACTTATCGAGAGTTGGATGGAGATCATGAGTGGCCTGTATGGGATATTGCAATACAGAAAGCTCTACAATATTTTGAAAAATATGACATTGATCACTTTCAACTATATTGAGAAAGGGAGAGATTAGATATGATAACAACAGAATTATGGAAAGAAGACGAAGGTGCTAATCTCCGTAACTTTCATGAAGATCAAGATTTAAAAAGTGTAAATGGAGCATTGGCTTTACGAAAAGATATTGAAAAGATTATTGATAAAATTTGGGACGAGGAATTTGATAACATTTTCTATATAGGTATTGGGGGTACGTATGCTTCCGCGATGCAAGTTGAAGTATATATGCGTGGTAGAAGCAAATTACCAGTGTATGTAGAAAATGCGGCAGAATTTTTAACAACAGGAAATAAACGATTTACAAATAAATCTATAGCAATTATTTCGTCTGTATCTGGAAATACTAAGGAAATGATTGAGCTTGTTGATAAAATTCACGAGATTGGCGGAAAGGTGTTTAGCTTTATTGACACACCTAATTCAATTCTAACTAAACCGGACAAACAAGATTATCTAATTGTATATCCCAAAAATGAACAATTAAAATTCTACATGACTGCAAACTACTTTATGTATAAAAATGGAGAGTTTGTTGATTATGATGAATACAACTCAAATATGGAACAATATTTAGCAAAAGCTCTTGTTGATGTTGAAAAAGAAGTAGATACTTGGGCATATCAATATGCTAAAAATAAAGTTGCTTTCTTAGAGAAACATCCAGATTTGCCACATTACTTTATAGGAGCAGGTAATCAATATGGCGCAACATATTCATATGCTATGTGCTATTGGGAGGAACAAATGTGGATACGAACAAAATCTATTAGTTCTCCTGAATTTTTCCACGGTATGCAAGAGATAATAGTAAAAGACACGCCAATTACCTTATTCATCGGGGAAGATGAACAAAGACCGTTGTCTGAAAGAGTTGCACGCTTCCTACCACAAGTAAATTCAAATTACGTTATTATTGATACAAAAGAATTCGAATTAAGTGGAATCAAGCAAGAATATCGCGGAAGTATATCTCATCTTGTCATGCATGCAGTGAATAATCGTGTAGATGCATACATGGAAAAGTTCTTGAGACATCCATTAAGCATAAGAAGATACTATCGTCAGTTTGATTACTAATATAATTATTTGAGAATAACTAAATATTATCGGGCAATCCGATAATATTTATGTTTCAAATCAAGAAACAAAAATTTTATCTATTTAGTAAAGAATTGTGGATTTTCATAAACAGAACTAGGAGAGGGTATTATGAAATTTGGGTTATTTACATGTGGGTACCAAAGATTTGATATTGAAAAAGCATTTCAAGATGCAAAAAGATTTGGATATGATTACGTTGAATTATGGGGTGCAAGACCACATGCATATCCTTATGACCTTGAAATTTGTGCAGACAGAATTAATGATTTAATAAAAAAATATAATATGCCTGTAACTGTATATACGCCAGAATTGAACGCTTACCCATTTAATCTGATGTGGGAGAATGAAAATATGCGTAATAACTCTTTGGAATATGTATATAAGTCATTAGATTTTGCAAAAGCCATTGGAGCAGAATATACTTTAATCTCTGCTGGGCATGCTGGATTTGATGCAACAGAAGATGATATTAAAAATCGTTTATATGATAGTCTAGAAAAGATTTTAGAATATGCTACAAAAGTTGGTGTAAAGATTGTGTATGAACCACTAACAATTTATGAATCCAATGTTACTACTACATCAAATCAGTTATTAGAAGTATGTAATCATTTTAATTCACCGTATTTTTATGGAATGAATGATATCGTTGTACCATACATTCAAGGGGAGAATATAATTTCGTTTAATAAGAAGCTTGGAAATAAGTTAGCACATATGCATGTTGTAGATAGCGATGGACAGACTGAGGATCATTACTGCCCTGGGTTTGGAAATCTACCAATTAAAAACTTTATGCAAGAGTTAATTGATAGTGGATATGAAAAGACAGTAACAATCGAATTGGTTACAAAGTATATAAATGAACCAAGTATTTACGCAAAACTAGCAATTGATAACTTGAAAGAAGGTCTATAAATATGTGGATGCAGGAATTGTGGCACAAAGAAAAAGTAATTATAGGAATGCTTCATCTAGATGCACTTCCAGGTGATCCAAGATATTCTGCAGGAGATAGTTTAGATACAATTATTGAACATGCAAGAATGGATTTAAAATCGTTGATTAATGGTGGCGTAGATGCTGTATTAATATCAAATGAATTTAGTTTTCCGTATCAAAGAAAGATGGATTTTGTTACTGTTGCATGTATGGCAAGAATCATTGGAGAAATAAAAAAAGATATTACGGTTCCTTTTGGCGTTGATGCAATATCTGATGGCGCTGCAACTTTGGAACTGGCTAGAGCTGTGGATGCAGATTTTTGTAGAGGCACTTTTTCTGGCGTGTATGTTGGAGATGGTGGTTTTTATAATAATGACATATCAAAACTTTTAAGAAGAAAAACGGAATTACATTTATCTGATTTAAAGATGCTTTATTTTATTAACCCGGAATCTGATATAAACTTGGATACACGAGAACTAGCTGAAATTGCAAAATCGACAGTATTCAAAACTGGAGCAGATGGATTATGTATATCCGCTAGTGCAGCAGGACAAGATGTTAACGAAACTCTAATTCGATCTGTTAAAGATGTATGCCCAACTATTGCAGTCTTAGCTAATACAGGCTGTAGACCAGATACAATTGAATCCAAATTAAAGTATGCAGATGCTGCAGTTGTTGGCACATATTTTAAGATGGGTGGTAAGTTACAAGATGATGATGGAAATAATATTCGGGTTGATGTAAATAGGGTAAAAGAATTTATGGGAGTCGTTGATCAATTTAGAAAGGGATAAAAATATGTCATCAAAATATTTTGTTGGAATAGACGTTGGTACAAATGAGACGAAAGGTATTTTGATTAATGAAGTTGGTAAAGAAATTGCTTCGGCAGTGACATCCCATAGTGTTGAAAATCCTAAACCAAATTATTTTGAACACGATGCAAATGAAGTTTGGTATAAAGATGTGTGTATCATTTCTAATAAGTTGATTAATAAATCTCATATTAATGCAAAGGATATTAAATGCATTGGAATTAGTGCTCTGAGTTCTGATTGCTTACCAGTAGATATTAATGGAAATCCGCTTAGAAAAGCGATACTTTATGGTATTGATGCACGTGCAATGTCCGAATGCCAAGAATTAACAGAAAAATGGGGAGAATCAAAGGTACTTGAGTTATTTGGGAGACCTTTAGGTTCTAGCGATGTTGTCCCTAAAATACTATGGATTAAAAATAATGAACCAGAAGTTTATCGTAAAACTTACAAATTTTTAACTGCGTCATCGTATATTACATATAAACTAACCGGAAATTACACAATCGATAATTTCCTGGGGTTGGCTAGTTTTAATCCTCTATATAATCAAGATGGTTCAATTAATGAGGAATACGCTGAGGGGATTTGTGATAGTAACCAACTAGCAAAACTCCAAAAAACAACTGATATAGCAGGGTACATTACTCAAGTGGCTGCAAAAGATACAGGGTTTGCAGAAGGGACTGCTGTAATCACGGGTGGAGATGATTCTGGTGCAGAGGCAATAAGTAGTGGCGTTATGACACCTGGTGATATGCTGATACAGATGGGATCCACGGCATACATGATATTATGTACGGACAAGTTGTATAACGATAATCGTTTATGGCGTGAAGCATTTATTGTACCTAATACATATGATGTATCAGCAGGTACAAATACTTCTGGAGCATTAACAAAGTGGATTAGAGATACATTTTATCCAGATAAAGTTAAGGAACAAAATGAGGGTGGAACGAATGCTTACCAGGCAATGATGAAGGACTTACGAGAAATACCAATTGGCAGTGAGGGGTTGATTGTGCTTCCATACTTTGCCGGAGAGAGAACGCCGATAAATGATGCTCATGCAAAAGGAATAATTTTTGGTTTAAATCTATCGCATACAAGAAAGCATATTATGAGAGCTGCATATGAAGCTGTATGTTACTCAATAAAACACCATTTCGAAATATTTCGTGAACTAAATATTCCAATTAACCAAATTATGATCACGGGAGGTGGAATAAAGAATGAAGAGTGGGTACAGATGCTATCTGATGTGTTGGGGGTCAAGTTGCAAACACCTTCTATAACAATTGGCGCAAGTTATGGTGATGCTTTAATGGCAATGATAGGGATTAATCACATTAGAGATTTTTCTGAAGCAAGAAAACTAATTGAGGCAGGAAGAGTCTATTATCCTAATTTAGATAACACAAAAAAATATGAGCCATTTTACCGTTTGTATATTGAGTTGTATAAACAAAATAAAGAACTTATGGCTACAATCGATAAAATTCGATAAATGCTAAATCACACTTCTTATGAGGTGTGATTTTTTCGTTTTCTTTTTAGATATTGTATATATGTATCTTACATCATAAAATTTGCATCTTAGCGAAAACAGCAAGACAGCATGAAATACTTGCAGTAATATCACAGTAGAAAAGATATGAAGGGAGAATCGAAGATGAAAGTGAATGTAGAACTATCAAAAGAATTTTCTCCTCCACATGTGACGATTTATGCGGATGTGATTACGGATGAGGTACAAAGAGTGATTGATTTACTAGACTCTAAGGACATACCGCTGATAGTGCAGCGTGAAAATCGAATGATAGTCTTGAAAACGGAAGAGATATATATGATACGTGTGGAGGGTGGAGATACTGTTATCTATACAGAAAACGAGAGGTATTATTCCCGAAGACGTTTGTATGAGATTCTGAACCAGATCGGGACTGGCTTCATGCAAATCTCTAAACAGACTGTTATTAATCTTTCTTGTATAAAAAGTATAGAGACAGGCTTTGGTGGGACATTATTACTAAAGTTAAAGAACGATTGTTCTGATTATGTATCAAGAAAGTATCTACCTGATTTAAAAAGATATCTAGGAATTTAAGGAGGTTACATATGAACACAAAGAAACAAACACTACTATTTAACGTATTCGTGTCAATGGGTATTGCTGCTATGATGTTTATTCTGGCAGGGGTTATTATTGATAGAATCTTCCATGGAAATATACAAATGACAAATTATGCATTTTCTAAGATGGCTATCGCAACCGTGGTAATTGGACTTGGGTTTGGGTTACCTGCGGTAGTTTATGACAATGAGAAGTTATCTCTTTTTACACAGACAATTATTCATATGGGTACTGGTTGTATTGTTATGACAGTTACAGCTTTCCTTGTAGGTTGGATTCCTATGCATCATGGACCACTACTGATGATTGCGATTCTTTTAGAAGAGATTGCACTTGCATTTGTTATTTGGTTTGTATTTTATCTACAACAAAAGAAACTGGTAAAACAGATGAATCAACGAGTGAACGAAATAAATAAATTATGAATCGTTTAACGGTCTATCATAAGTAGGCCGTTATTTTTTGATTTGGGATGATAAATTATAATTTACGTATTAAGATAGAGAGGTGCTTTCAAGGAGATTTATTATGAAGTGGTATGAGAATGCGGTGTTCTATCATATTTATCCATTAGGATTAACGGATGCACCGAAGAATAATGATTATCAAATGACAGAACATCGTTTGAATCAATTATGCCCATGGATCAAACATATCAAGGAAATTGGTTGTAATGCGTTATATATTGGGCCATTATTTGAATCGGTTGGACATGGATATGAAACAACCGATTATTACAAGTTGGATTCAAGACTTGGAGATAATGAGGATTTAAAGAAGTTTGTACAAGATTGTCATAATCAGGATATACATGTAATTTTTGATGGTGTATTTAACCATACTGGTAGAGATTTCTTTGCGTTCAAGGATATTCAATTAAACCGTGAAAACTCCCAGTATAAAGATTGGTATTGTAATATTAATTTCCAAGGGAATAATGAATACAACGATGGATTCTCGTATGATAACTGGGGTGGATATAATTTACTAGTGAAACTCAATCAGCATAATCCTGCTGTCAGACAATATTTATTAGATGTGGTTAGGTTCTGGGTTAGTGAGTTTGATGTGGATGGTATTCGATTAGATGCGGCGGATGTATTAGACTTTGGTTTTATGCATGAGCTACGTATGCTGGCGAATGATATCAAACCTGATTTTTGGTTGATGGGCGAAGTAATCCATGGCGACTATAGTCGTTGGGTAAATTCCGATACGCTACATTCTGTGACGAACTATCAACTATATAAAGCACTGTATTCTGGACATAATGAACATAATTACTTTGAGATTGCACATACAGTGCGCTATCTATTAGATAAAGGTAATTTACCATATCATCTTTATAACTTTGCGGATAACCATGATGTGGAAAGAATTTATACTAGACTTCATAACAAACAAGAGTTTGTACCATTACATATTTTGATGTATACACTACCAGGTATTCCTTCTATCTATTATGGTAGTGAATTTGGTATTGAAGGCAGAAAAGAGAAACATTCTGATGAAGTACTACGACCTGCAATTAACTTGGAAAACTATCAAAATGCAGTAAACGAAAATGGCTGTACTAACATCATTGCTAGACTTGGCGAGATTCGACAAAAGAATGAAGTTTTTGCGGATGGTATTTATCAAGAACTTCGTTTGACAAATCGCCAATATGCATTCTCACGTACAAATGATTTTACGCAGGCTATTGTAGCGGTAAATAATGATGAATTTGAATCATCATTAGATATACCAGCAAATGGGACATATACGGAGCTATTGAGTGGAGAAATCCAAATAGCTGAAGGAAATCTACATGTTCAATTGCATGCATGTTCTGGACAAATCTGGATTCGAGATTATGATGAGAAAGTCGTTAAGTATCAGGAAGCTAAGATTCCAGAAATCAAACAATTTGATGTAAAAGAAGAAATGATTCAACAGGTAATAGTAGACCATAGTAAATCCTATGAAGAGATGAGTGTGGAAGAACTACAGGCATGTATTCTAGAGAAACTAGCAAAGAATGGTCCAGTGACAGATCAAATGAAGCGTGATGTCGCAAACAACGTCTATCATAATTCATTGGTGAATTGGGTAAAGAGCTTTAGAAATTAAAAGTACCGCAGCGTAAGCTGCGGTATTACTATGTTTAGACTTTACGTTCATGCATTAAAACTAATGGAATCAATAGAACTATACAAGAAATCCAAATAGTTGGATAACCTAACTGTTTGGAGATAACTCCACCAAGTCCAGCACCGATTGCGAATACTACAATAATACCGAAGTAATGCATAGATTGGTGAAAGTATGATATATCTTTTGTTCGGAAGAAAGCGGAGAGTCTTGCAGTAGCACTCTTAATATTACCAATGCACATTGTGCTAGCATATGTATTCCCGTTTACCTTGCGGAAGGATTGTACTTGTAGGGCGCAGGAAAATGAGACAAGCATATTTGCAATGTTGTTAAGATCACCTGGAATAAAACCTACAAGGAATAGAGTGATAATTTCAATGAGTACAATATATTGTCTCCAGTGAAGAGATTTCTTTTCTTTTAGTCGTCCTTGTAGTTGTTCTGCTACAAATACACCAACGATAAAAGCAAAGATTGGTAATAAATAATTTAAGCTATGACTTAGATTTCCTTCCATCAAGTTCTGCGTCATTAAGACTAGATTACCTGTTTGTGCATTTGCGAATACACGATCTCTAGTATTAAAAGTATAGGCATCCTGTAGGCCTCCACTAAATGCAAGGAAGGCTGAGGTTATAAATGCGTCTGACATCTGTTGTTCTTTCATAGTCATAATCCTCGATAGTATTCTTTAGCAGTCTCAATATATTTTTGAACTACAGCTGATGGATGTTTACGATAAATAATACCGTAGATGCGTATCCAATCTGTATTCAATTGAATTACTTTGAGATTTGGAACTCGATCAACAAATGGGTTCGCCGTTAGCAGCAATTGTTTCGAGTTACTAATCTGATATGCAACATTGATTTGATTATCTACATCGGTGCGCTTCAGTAGATTTTCTGGATGCTGGGCATAAATAGATTTTAACTGCTGTATATATTCGCTAGGGACCATTTGGTGGAAGTAATATAGTTGGTATTCAACTAGGTCAGTTAAATCAATCATATCCTTTTTAGATAATGGATGATCGAATGACATTGCAATTTTAAAACGGGTACGGAATAATTCGTCAAAACAATATGTTGCGTTTTGTTGATTGAAAGAGAAGAATGACTCTCCAACATCAATAATACCATTACTTACACGGTATTCTCCGGAATGATTTGGATGTACAACTTTTTGAAGTTTAATTTTGGGGAAACGTTTTGCAAATAAATTATTTACAGGATCTAGTACAACTTGATGTTCAACCGAACCGATACGTATATATTCGCCATGTGAAAGTTTATTACAAGAGGCAAGAATTTTATCACGTTCATTTAGTAAGTGTTTTGCTCCATTATAGAAAATAACTCCTGCTTCCGTTAATTTCACACCAGTTGCAGTACGTTGGAATAATTGAAAACCTATTTCTTTTTCTAAACTATTAATATGCTTCATCATGGCCTGTTTGGACATGTAATATACATGTTCAGCTTTAGAAAAACTTCCGTGATCTGCAACGGTAATTAAAATTTTTAACTGTTCATCATTCATAGCGTCCTCTGGTAACCATTCGTTACCGATACGGTAATATTAAGATAATTCCCCATCAAAAACAAGTGACTTAAAATCAAGGTGTATTTAAAAATGTGAGGGAAAATATGAAAAAACAATTAGCAGTTCTTTTGGCGGTCAGCTGTTTGATTGGATGTAATGCAAATACAGCAAAGAAACAATCCACATCAGCCACAGAAACAACATATGAAACAACAGCAGATGTAATCGTTGTTGGTGCTGGTGCAGCAGGTATGACTGCTGCGATTACTGCAGCTGAAAATGGTACAAAAGTTATTCTTTTAGAGAAGAGTAATAAAGTTGGTGGTAATACATTCTGTGCTGTAAATGGTATTAATGCGGCTGATGCAAAAGCTCAATTAGAAAACGCAGAATATCAAGCAAATGGTACAAAACAAGGATTAAAAGAGTTACAGATGAACAATGCGGATGCCAAGGAGGAATTGGTTGATGCGTTTGTAAATCATAGTGGAGAAGTAATTGATTGGATTTCTGGCTTAGGTGTTCAATTTGAAGTGGACATTCAACATGATCAACGCAATCAAACAACAAATTACTACATGTTGAAGGCGGCAGGTGATGAACCAACTTCTATTACTATGTTATCTACCTTAAGTAAGCAATTAGAAAAGACAAGCAATCTTACACTTTATAAGAATATGGATGTATATGACATTCTTACAAAAGATGGAAAAGTAGACGGTGTAGTCGCTAAAGACAAAGATGGAAAAGAAGTTGAATACCATGCAAGCAAGGTTGTTCTAGCAACTGGAGGTTTTGGGCAAAATCGCGAACTAGTTGGAAAAGTAAATCCTAGACTTGCAAATGCAATTACAGATGAGATTGCACCTACAACAGGTGAAGGTCTACTAATGGCACAAAAGCTAGGTGCCGCAACAGTAAATCTCGACGCTATTCAAACATTTCCACATGTTATTGCAGGCTATGGTCTTGTTACACCGATGAATCTACCTGGCGGATTTGTGCCGGATGCAATCTATGTAAATTCTTCCGCAAAGCGCTTTACAGCCGAAAAATTTGAAGCAGTTGATGATGTTCTTGCACAAAAGGATGGTGTTGTATACTGCATCTTCACTGAGAAGAATCTTAATGATACTTTACGTTCAATCGTACAAGCAGGATTCATCAAAGAGGGTGATACGGTTGAAGAACTTGCAGAAAATCTTGGTCTTGATAAAGATGCTCTAAAAGAAACGGTGAATGCATTTAATCTAGATATCGCAGATGGTAAGGACGATGAATTTGGTAGAGATAAGAATTTAAATCCTATTGAAGGCAAATTATATGGATATCAATTCGGTGTAGGTTCACATTACTTCATGGGCGGTATCTTAATTAACGCAAATACCGAAGTATTGAAAGAAGATGGAACAGCTATTGGTGGATTATATGCTGCTGGTGAAGTGACCGGTGGATTCCATGGAACATTCCGTGTTGATGGTTCTGGATTAGGAGATTCATTTACGTTTGGAAGAATTGCTGGAATAGAAGTATCTAAATAAATAAAGAGTTACTAAGTATAGATGTAATAACTTAGTAACTTTTTTAGGTAAAGTATGCAAATTGTTAATAAATGTGAACAATAATTAACCAGACAAGAACAGAAAGAGGTTGTGGATAACCTTACAATCTCTCGCTTATTATCCTTACGGAAAATAAAAAGTGATTTATTGCCAGAGTTATTTATTACTTGTGAGATGAATTATGATGAAAATAAGAATCTCGTAGAACGCACAGGTTCAGAAGATTATATTGTAGGAAGTAATGTGGCGGCCTCTGTCATGACACAGATTTCTCAGTCAAGAGAACTACATCGTATCTTCTATGAGATTCTTGATTGGAGTGGATCTGAAATCTACTTACATAAAGCATTTAAGTATTTAGGATTTGAAAACCGTAAGGATGCAAAAGAAAAGATAGATCTACCAACACTGGCTGCGAAATTAGCACAGCAGAATGCAGTGTTTATTGGTTACTGTAAGTATGGCCAAAACGGTAAGTATCTAAAGCCAAAATTAAACCCACCAAAATGGAATAAAGATGGTACTCCAGCCGAGATGACATTTGGGTATCGAGACTACATTATTACAATTGCAAATCAAAATGAGTGATACATCTTAATAATGGCTAAGCGTGTAGCTTAGGATACGGATACTATTGTAGGTGATTTATCAATATGATACATTTTGTTGTATAAGTAACGCATTAAGAGAGATATATTATGTATGATGCAAAAAATAGTCAAATTAAATTCTACGATGACACAATCAATTATGTTTCATTTGGTTATGGAAACAAGAATTTATTATTGATACCAGGTTTGAATACCGAGCGAATAAAAGGAAAAGCTTTACAACTTGCTTTTTACTATAGAAATTTTTTGAGAGATTATAAAGTTTTTATATTTGATCATAAAGAACATCTCAATGAGAATTATGAGATTAGCGATATGGTGGAAGAGATTGCTTATTGTATCAAAAAGTTAAATTTAAATAAAGTAGATGTTGTAGGGGTATCTCAAGGGGGAATGATTGCTCAACTATTAGCTATAAATTACCCTGACATTGTTAAAAAACTAGTTTTAGTGGCAACCACATCAAGAAATAATCCTACAACAAACAAGGTCGTAGATAGATGGATTGTTTTAGCTGAAAATGGTGAGTTACAAGAACTGCAAAAAAATATGCTTGAAACTGTTTATTCAAAAAGATATATAGCAAAAAATAAGTGGTTATCTATATTAGTACAAATTCTATCTAAGCCAAAATTAGATCAACTGAATAGATTTATTGTTTTAGCTAGATCATGCTTAAAATTTGATGTTTTTGATAAATTAGATAAAATTCAATCTAAAACTCTAGTTATAGGTGCTGCATTAGATCAAGTTATCCCAGTAGAATTTTCTAATGAACTCGCTGAAAAAATAAATTGTCAGAAAATTATTTTTGAAAATAGTGGTCATGCAGTACATCAAGAAGTTTCTGATTTTAATAGAACAGTTTTAAATTTTTTGATAAGTAGTAATTAAGAATTTAACTTTTCACTTGCGCATGGCTAAGCATTCACTAACCCTTCAGGTTAGGTATATTGAAAACTGTACTTTTAACCATTAGAATAGAAAGGCAGGAGGTAAACACGAATGCTAAATAAATTACCAGAGAAATTAACACTTCTTCGAAAACATTACGGTCTTTCACAGGGTGATGTCGCAACAAAAATTAATGTGAAGTTTACCGATTATATGAATTGGGAAAATGGCAATAGTATCCCATCAATATCAAATATTCGTAAGTTATCTACGTTATTTGGTATTCCGGTTGAATCCTTTATTGATAATCGTAAAGTAATTGAATTACCTGAGGTAAAGGTAGTACCACCAATACAGCCGGAGTCAAAACCAGAACCAGAACAAAAGCCAGATGAAACTGTCAAGGCTGATACAATCCATACGCAGAGAGTGAATTCTGTTAAGAATGACTTAGGTAGTACACGCGTAATGGATGCAGGAAAGATTAAGACAGCCGCAAAGGCTATGGACACAAACCAGCCTAAAAAACAAGATAGTCAAAAGAATCGCAAGAAGATATCTTATGCGATCATCGCTGGATGTTTGGTTGCGGTTATCGCAGTTATCGCAATTATCCTACGCTTTACAGCTGGCGGAAAGTCAAATTTCACTGTAGAAGTTTCTGAACTTAACCGTATCGCAGAAGGTGATACTTATACATTATTTATCAATAAGAATAATGCTTTAGAAGTGTATGGTGATTTCCAATATAAGAATGAATTCCAAGACGTTGTACAGGTTAGTGCGTATGGCAGTCATGCGGTTGGTCTTAAGAAAGATGGTACAGTCGTAACAACTGATAAAAATGAGGAAGTTGCGAAGTGGAAAAATATTAAGGCTATCGCAGCTGGTAAAGACCATACTGTTGGTCTAACAAGTGATGGTAAAGTTCTTTGTGCGGGTAGTGAACTTGCGTGTCAGGTCAG
>ERZ772956.1511-NODE-1511-length-15788-cov-39.228501_pt1 | contig 15788 bp, 18 predicted proteins | sample MGYA00580683_ERZ772956 | MGnify/ENA primary metagenome ERZ772956 (study PRJEB29015, sample SAMEA2738077) | human oral metagenome | biome: human oral; feature: human-associated habitat; material: saliva | place: China | collected 2212 ... | reverse complement strand
ATTTGTGTAATAATAAGGAATATAGTATGATATATGTGTAGTCACTAGAAGACACTCATGATAGTAAACACTCCCACTATCAAAAATACAATCCCAATACACAACAAAGAAGGTTCCCTGCCTTCTAAACCAACACACAATTCATTCCTAAGAATACCTTTCAACAACTCAACTCTAGTGACTACACTCTCCCAACTAGGAAGCACGTTTATTAGCTCTTTTCGTGCTTCCTTTTTATTATGCCAAATCTAAAATTCATTTATTTCACTTCTAAGCGAGTTTTCTATTAGGTCATGACAATTTACTCATGACAATAATAAAACTTCCGTGTAGGTATGAAATTTTCATTCCTGTAAGAAAATAAATCTATAGTATACCTCCCGATTTTTCCTTATTATGTTTTCTGATACTTTCCGAAAAAAAAATTCGCGGGAGGGTTATTTTACATTTAATAAGTGATAAGATATAATAACTGTGTAACCACATTAGAAGAAATAATGTTTACAAGTAGTAATGATAATAAAATTGTATCTGATTCATATATTGTTTCACACTCCTAAAGGTATAGTCCTCTCTTCTACCGCTATTGTGGTTACATTCACTCCCCGATTTTCTATCAGCCAAAAATCGGGAATCAAAGAAGCTATCTTTCGCGACAAGGTAGCTTCTTTTTTATTGCCTGAAAAAAATTCGCGCCAAAATTTTATAGTTAATAGTACATGGTAGTATTACACTATAGGTAAAGAGTAAACCCTTATGAAAATATCTATATTAGAAATCAATAAAATTATTTCCGCCAAAAATTTTTCGCGGTAGTGAGTGATGTTTTATGACAGATAAAAGAAATAATATATAAGAAAATATATCTATAAAAATATATTCCCGAAAAAATATATCTCCCCAAAAAAAATCGCGGGCGAATATAAGTATTAGAGTAAATATAGAGAGAAAGAAATATATAAAAGAAGAGATATAATATAGAGTGATTTAGGTGTTCATTTATATATACTGATAAGCGTTACTGACCGGTAGGTACACATTGATGAGTACTGCCTGTGCCTGTGCATTAGATAGGTTAGGTAGACGAATTGGATATTACTTTTCTCCTTATATGGTTATAGGTATACTAAGGTTAAATTTATCCGCGCGAAAAATTTTTTGACAAAATGTAGGTAGAGGTGGGTTATAAAGAAAAAATTACAAGAAAATTTAAGTGGTTACTCTCTCTATTATATGGTTAAACCTCTCTAAATTTCCGCGAAAATTTTTCTTATTTTTTATTTAGGTGTTTCTCTCTATTATATAGACAACACATCATTTTTATTTAGGTAGAAAAATTTTTCCGCGAAAATTTTTTAATGATGTTACTCTCTATTATATATTTCTATAAAAAAATTTCTCTCCCGATTTTTTCAAAAAATTTTTCTACAATTTTTTTACAGGTGATTTTTTATCTGAAAATTTTTTCTACAAAAATATTTTTAGAAAAATTTTTCTACAAAAAAATATTTTTCAGAAAAATTTTTCTATGATATTTTTTATAAGAAAAAAATTTTCTGATAAAAAATTTCCGCGCGAAAATTTTTATAGATATATAATAAGAAAATAATTTTGAAAATTTCAAAATTCCCTATTGCATTGTGTGTGTTTATGTGTTATTATATGATTGTAGCAAAGATTACTACACATTAAGAATTTTATTTTAGAGACGAAAGTGAGAAAAAACTATGTTACAACTCAAACAATTAAAAAATCAAAAAACAGAAAGACCTATCAACAATCAATATACTTTGATTACATCAAGATTCATTTTCTTTATTTCCTATGAAACTGTAATTTGTGCATATGATACTGAAACAAGAAATCTGATTATATTTGATTATATTAAATATTCTGATGTATCACGCACCACCGCGAAATATTTTTATCAATTTCTTGATGAAGTAAATTTCACTCTAAAAAATTTCCGCGAAGATTTACACAAAGATGTAGAAAAAGAAAAAGTAATGTATAAGAAAATTGAAAAAGCTTCTAACTATCAAACCGATTATAATGTAATGTATGTTCCTGATGATAATGTAGAAAAATTATTTAATCTATAAGATAGTAAAAGACTAGATATATAATATCTAGTCTTTTTATTTCCCCGAAAAATTTTTTTTGAAAATTTCAAAATTAGTACTTGCTTTATGTGTGAATATGTGTTATTATAATAGTGTAGTAAAGATTACTACATGATTTTAATTTTTAGAAACGAAAGTGAGACTATCATGATTAAAGAAATTAAACGCGAAGAAAACACAAAATTATTCGTAGCAAAAAGAGACGATAACGATTTATACATTGAATGTATCGAACATAAAAAAGGCGAACACTTTAGACCTATTGCAATTTATTTTTATAGTGCTAAAACTATTTTAAAAAAATAAAAATTACTGCTATGATGAAATAAAGCCTTTTATTGATTTCCTAGAATCTGAAAATAATAAAGTAAATGACATTCAAGATATAAGATAACTAAAAATAGACTAGATGAAAAAAATCATCTAGTCTTTTTTTTTCGCCCGTTTTTACTATCCTGTAACCCTTGATATATCTACGTTTAAGCTTGTATATTCGATTTAAGCGCTTAAAATTTTTTTCTAATATGATTTATCCTAAAAATATAAAAACTCCATACAAGCGAAAATAGACCCCTTAAATCGAAAATCTGGTTTTTACAAAATCGAAAATTTGATTTTTATATCCTGTTTTCAAGAATTCACTATAAAAAATTTTTCACGATTTTTTTATTTTGAAATTTTTTATATCAAAAAATTTTCTCCGATTTTTTTCAAAAAATATTTTCAAAAAATTTCTTGCAAAAATTTTTCTCACAAAAATTTGAAAATATTTTTTCAAAAAAATTTTCAAAAAAATTTTCTCAAAAAAATTTTCAGAAAAAATTTTTCTGATTTTTATTTTGAAAATTTTCAAAAAAATTTTGAGTGAAATTTTTACAAAAAAATTTTTCGCCAAAAAATTTTCACGCGAAAAAATTTTCAGGTAAAAATTTCCAAAAATATTTTTTGAAAAAAATTGACCTACAACTAAAAATTTTAATGCTAGGATAATTAAAAATTTTATCGGTGATTGCTCATGGAATTCTTTTCACGATAAAATACTCCAAAGTGAAAATGGTTTATAAATTTTCCGCGAAATTTTTAATCAGAAAATTTTTGAAAAAAATCGGTGCGTGCAAAAAATTTTGGGTGACTAAAAAAATTATTTGAAAGAGAGGTAGAGGTAGGGTAGAAAAAAATTTCCGCCCGTGCAAAAATCTTCCGCGGTTAAAAAATCGGGTAGTGAATTTAAGTGAGAGAAAGAGTGAGAGTAATCGTCGAACCCGAACGGTGTTCGACACGATTACTATAGGAGTATTACCTTTAGGTAATACGAGTATAGTAATTGTATATACGGAGTATTATACGAAGTATAATACGTAGTATTTAAACGTAACTTAAATTTATAATAGACACGTAATACTTATATTATCCTATACGCGCACGCGCACGCGCGCGTGATATTGTTTATATATATATATATATATAGGACATTGAAGAAATGGTGATTTGACGCGCTTTTTAAAGCGTGCTATACTGTGTTCAACATTAGTTTTGAATGAGAATAAAGGCGCGAAAGTGATATGACTAGTATTGATGATTTAAGAGAAGAGATTTTAGGGGTTGTACCTAAAGACCTTGTGTTAAAAGTCTTAGGTAAAGATGTGACGTGTTTATTTGTTGACAAAAATTTAGCTTATGCCTTAGAAAATGCGGGTGAAGAAGTTGTAAATATGCAATTTTGTAAAGTATGGGTAACAAACTATGAAGGTGAATTGTTTGATTCCTTGTTAAGATACACTTTAGACACTACAGACTTGCAAGATTTTAACATTCAAGTATGCAAGGTAGTTTCTCACTTTGAGGTTTATAACAGAAAAAACGGCAGATTGTTGTTTAAAGTGAATAGTAAGAAATGTACTGCTTTGGTTGAAGCTTTCAGACAGTATTTTAAAGATTTTAAGAGTTGGGAAGAGGTTTCCCTTCACTTAGAGAATGGTATTTCTTGTACACTTTCAGATGAGTACTTAATTCATGTAACTGCTTACAAATTTACGAACTTTGACGAAGAAATTTTATCTATTCTCAATGAAGATTTAGGGGAATATGATTACGATAACTTATACAACGAGCATATCTACTGTTCAGCACCTGAAGTTTTGTTACGTAGCGAAGAATTTAAAGCGCAGGAAGAAGATGAATCTATCAATTTAGAGAGAGAAATGCCTGACTATGTGATTGCTTGGCTAGTAAGCGACTTTTTAGCAGAAAAATTGGTTGATGCGGGAGAGTTTGTAGTACGTTTAGACGATTGCAACGTATGGGAGTCTGAAAGCGACAATTATGACTTGAAAGGTCAGCTAAAATTCATTTTAGAACGTTAAAAATCAAGGTTACTTGACTTATGTGTGAATGTGTGTTACAATGTATACATAAGTTACAGATGAGTAACAAGTTTAAAATTAAAAACGGAGTGAAATGGCATGAAAAAACGTACAAGACGCACTTATGAAAACCCATTCAGAGTGTACAACATGAATGGTAAGAACTATGTATATGATTCAGTAACAGGTGAAAGCTTGTTTAATTCCCCCGAAGAGCAAGGCTTTAAGGGGTTATCCAAATTCTTTGAAAAACACTTCAAATCACTAAAAAGTTGGCGGGAAGTAGTGCTATTTTTAGAGAAGCATGGTAGAAAGAACAACGATAGACAATTTACATACCCTAAATATTTAGAGGTCATTCAAGATTTTATGACTGAAAAATTTGACGGGAAGGTTGAAGAGTTGTTTGAAGAGTTCTTTGAAGGTGTGGTAGTGGTTAAACCTAAAAGAATTCGTTTGAAATTAAAACGGGTATAAGTTATAATATGAATGTGCTTGATTTTCTCACTTTCTAATCAGAGCATATAGAGGTATCTGCCCTAGCCGTTCCCACAAAAGAGAAAGGCGGGGCAAAAGATACCACTCACTTTCTAGGTAAAGAATAACACTCATAATCATCATGAAAAATTCGCGGTGATTGTGAGTGTTTTCTTTGTATAGAGATAGTATAAAGAGCATATCATAATAGATTGATTTATTTAAATGTGATTGAAATGTTTAAATGTGATTGATGATATTGAATGAGATTGAATGAGATTGAAATTCTTAGATTAGATTGAAATGTTTAGATAGTATTGAAAAATTTCAATGTCATTCAATGTTTTCAATCTGATTGAATTTCTTTGATGTGATTGAAAATCTTTGATTTAATTGAAAATTTTAGATATAAGACCTTGCTCCGATTATCGAACATCTGATCTATTTTCAGAGCAAGCCTAGAAAGTTGAGAAATCAACGTTTGCCCTTAGAAATGTAAAATTTGCCCCTGTATGCTCATTTTAAAATTGCCCATATATTATATCTAAAAAATCATTAGAAGCACCTTAGAGCGTAAATAAATAAATTGCCTTTGTGAAGCTAGATAAATACTGCATTTGTAGAGCGTCAAAAATAAATGTGTAAAAATGTGTAAAAAATTGTTGACATGATATAGCATATGATGTATACTCTAATCATAGAGATAAAGCGAACTACCTAGAACGCTGACATACTCTATATGTTCTTTAACAAATTCATATATTGTTGCGTAGTACAGAACTACGTAGAAAGTGAGATTATCATGAAAAAATCTACTGCAACTATCAATGGCGAATACTTAGCTAATTTATTCGAGCAAAAAGCCGAAGAAATTCTAGCTAAAGAGAAAGCACCAAAGAAAAAAGCTACTAAAAAAGTCGCTGAAAAGTCCGAAGTGAAAGAGCCAAAGAAAAAGACTATCAAGGCGAAAGCTGAGAAAGTAGAGAAAGTAGTGAAATCTCAATCTACCGAAAAGCCTAAAAAAGTAGTGAAAAAAGCTGAAAAGCCTGCTAAAGAGCAAGCCGAAAAGCCAAAAAAAGCTACTAAAAAGGCGAAAGCTGAAGTAGAGCAAGCGAAAGAGTTAAGACCTTTAACAGAAATCAAAATTGCTAAAACTGAGTATATTCTTGATGATACTATCAAGAGTTATGATGATTTAGTAAAAGCGATTGAAGATGAAAAAGAGGTGTTCGTTGCGTTCGATATTTCTGAAGTAGATTCTAAAGAATATGAGAATATATTCCATGTTCCGTTTGAAAAATCTATGAAAGATAAATTTGATGTATGTACACCGATTTTCGTAGGCGAAAAAAACCCCCGCTTAGTATTCGCTTCCGTGTATACTGAAGCGTTATGGGATTTATTCCCAGATGAGTTTGAATTGCTTAGTGCAGTACTCATCGAAAAACCTAAAAAAGCTAAAAAGTAGATTGAGAAAAGGCGGGCAGAAAAACCCGCCTTTCACTATATCAGAAAGTGAGATTTTAAGACCATGAAAGCATTAAATTTAGTACTCATGTTAGTATCATCTATCTTGTTCATCAATACATTTTTATATTGCTTAGATTGTGATATTTTAAATGTCCCCGTTGATGTGTTAAGACCTCAAACAATAGCCTTATTTGTTTGTTTATTAGCCTTATACGTGATGAATAGAAAAGAGATATAGACATGAAAGTATTAAGAAAGAAAGCAAAAACACTCAAAATCAGAAAAAGCAACGTGAACACGCTTCCACCTGATACCTACAAAAAAGAATGTGAAATACATTCGCAAGAAAAGCATAATATATGTATCTACATCATGCGAGATAAAGACTCAGCAGAGCCATTTATCCACTTTGAACCACTTGACAAGACAAAGCCTATGAGATTCTCATACAAGGCTTTAGATGATTTTATACAAAAGATTGACCTTGTACAAAATCATTGCATAAATCGTGGCTTTTATGATGAAGAAAGCAAAAGCACTCAATAGAGTGCTTTTCTTTCAACCAAAAAAGAAAGGCGGGAGAAAATGATTACTTTATCAAGAAATTTAGTGATAACATATGACTTTGATATAAGAAGTTTAAAGACTAAAGACCATAGAGAAACATTAGCAACTATAAATAAATATGGCTTGCTACATATTCAACAAATGAATTTAACACCGTATAGAATCAGAAAAATAAAGCAATTTATTAAAATGTATAAGCCGATTGGCTTTTATAATCAAACATCAGAAAGAATCTATAAAGAATATTTCATATAAAGCACCAAATAAGGTGCTTTTCTTTTGTATATAGAAATCGTTAAATAGAGCAGATTTTGACTAAAAACACAGGAATACCCAAAAATACATGGTTTTCATTAAAATAAGCGGTTTTTCATAAAAATAAGGGTTTTGCTCAAAATTGAGGTTTTCAGCAAAAATCGTCAAAATTATGAAAAACCGCGGTAGTGAGTAGGTTTAGTACTAATATAGGGGTATAGACAATTATAAGAGGTATGCCTTACCTTAGTTAAAAATAAAAAGCGGGTAGAGAATGAGGTTTAACTATAAAGAATAAGAAAGAAGAGTATAGAAAGATATACAATGATATATAAGAGTTACTATAGGTTTATATCTTATTTCTCTCCGCCAAAATAAAAAGCGGGTAGAGAAAGGTATACCCTATACTTAGTAAGGTAGTCTATATTAAAAGAGGTAATGTTATTTCTATATAGATAGAAAGATAACCAAACTATATAGAGAAGGTAGAAGAGCAGAAGAGAAAGAAACCGAAAAGAAAAACGCGGGAGAAATAAATTGATTTAGTTGTAGAGAGTAGAGAGAAGATATATAACATGAAATAAAAAAATTCGCGGTAGTTTTGACCTTGTAGAGAGGTAGAGGTGCTTAACCACCCATTTTCAACACCCCACCCTTAAATGAGAACAGGAATGAGTGTGTGAGTGCGCCAAGTATTATAATTTTTGAAAAGTTTTCAAGGTATCTCACAATTCGTATTTTATGTGTGTTTATGTGTAAATGCTAGTATTATAATTTTTGAAAAATTTTTAAGGTAATGCATAGTTCGTATTTTATGTGTATTTGTGTGTACAGAATTATTATAATTTTTGAAAAATTTTTGGTATAAAACATAGTACTAGAATTTATGTGTAAATGTGTGTGCGTGTGATATTATAATTTTTGAAAAAATTTAGGTTGTGTGTAAATGGTTTGCATTGTGTGTAAATGTGTGTTATGATGTGTATATAAAATTTATGTCTTTAGCAAAGGAGAATTTGGACATGACAACAAAATTAGATTATAACAGAGAAAGTTTTAACGTAGTGGTAAAAAGCGAATTAGTATCGCCTTTCTATAATAAAGTAGAAATGGCAATAAAACCTATCAAAGGTCATAAGTTAGATACTGTAGCTATTTCTAATTTAAGTAAAACATTGATTATCAAAAAATTAAACGCGGAAGTAGTGTATGAAAGTGTTCCCGTAAATGGTATTCAATATGAACGTTTAACTTTCAAATATGCGGGTGATGTGTTACCTGAAGATATTATGTATTTAGAAGAAGTTATTAAAATGCAAAATTGCATTATGTAGAGGTAGTATATGTATAAAAAAGTTAGTTTACCTATTAGTCCTGAAGTATCAGAATGGTTATCAGCAAATGAGTTACCAAAAATCTATAATGTAAATAGTTTAATGTCTTTATCTTATAAAATAGGAAATCAAGTATTACACGTTATTGAAAGTATTAATGGTAATACTGTAGTCTATAACCAAAGCATTACAAAAATTGATATTACAAAAAATAGTATCACGTTTATACATGGCGGGTTTAAGACCTTGAAAGGTAGAAAGTTATTATCTGTATTAGATAGTTTGGACTTTTATGAAAAACCTGTTACCATTGATGTAGTTGATTTATTAGAAAAGTTAGGGTATAGCTTAGAGTACTATAGCAAAAATATTGCATTGGTACGAAGAGATATTTTAGAGCCTGCTTTAAAAGATATGCGCAACAATGGGTATAATGTAGAATATGAATTTTCACGGGAAGGAAGTAATCGTGTTATCACGTTTACATATGCAGTATGATTTTAAGAAAGAAAGTAAAAACAGTTAATGTAAACCCTTTTGAAAATGCTGATGATTTTGCGTTAATAAATGTATTTAAAGCTTTATTAGGTGAAATGTTTAAAGTAAACATGAGCGATGTACAAGTGTTGATTAAACCAAAAAGCGTGACTATGTATGGTGTTTACAAGCATAGAAGAAATAAACCGAATCAAATTATTTTATATCGAAGCGGTCGAGTGAAAACGTATACGAATGAATGGTTATTTAGCGTGTTTATCCATGAATTTATACATTACTATCAATTTAACCATGTGATAGGGTATAAACGAAAACGTGGTGTTATGCACGATAAACAATTTTATGATATGTTACATGAAGCATTAGAAAACGCAAAGAAAGAAGGGTTGTTACAACATGGAGAATACACTAAAGGTTATTACCAATATCTTAAAACTACTGTACAAGATAGCTGAACGATTATTTATTTTAATCACTAATTTAATTGTAGAAATACTGGTACCAATATTGGTTATGCTTGTATTAGTGATATGTTTAATCAACGTAGTATTATTTTTAATCAATAAAAATAGTTTAGTATTATTTATTGGTAGTTTAGTAGTATTAGCAATTATTCCATGGTATAGTAGTTATTTACAAAAGAAATTGCGGGGTGAATAAATGTTATTAGATATATTATCAATCATATTAGGAATAGCATTTATCCTGCTATCAGCTTTATTGTTTGTAGGTATGATATTTTCTATCGTGTATGTATGTAGAAAGATAAAGAAATATGAATAAGAGTTTAGACGAATTATTGCGGTTACCTGATGAAGATTTTAAAGTGATATTTGAAAATGAAACATTGGGTAATGTAAAAAGTTGTATCAATCTAGTAAAATCTTTAATGATTGAAATGAATAAAGCCTATAAAGCAGTACCAAAAACGGAGAAAGAATTAGTTGACGATATGGAATTTTTAATGGCTAATTTAAAAGACAAACTAGATATACTAGAAGCTATTACTACGGAAAAACAAGAAAAACGGAAGTTAAAATTTGATTTGCCTTTACATTAGGTATTATGTATAATATGTGTATAAACAGTATTTAGTGCTAGAAAACAAAGGAGCATAAGACAATGAATTTTGAAACGTTATTAAAACAAATCGTAAAAGAAGCGGTTGTAGAAGCTTTATCTGAAGTAGAACCAAAAAATTGGACTACAAATGATATTCACGAAGAAGAACCTCATAATCAAGCGCCTGCGCCTTCTGTAGAACCTGAAGAAGAGGTTACAGTTGAAGAACCCGAAACAGAAGAAGTAGATTTAGGTTCTATGAAATTGAAAGAATTGCGTGAATACGCTGAAGAGTTAGGTTTGAATTCCAAAGGCAAACGCGCAGAAGTAGAAGACCGAATTCGCGAATTCTTAGAAAATGAAGATACTGAAGATGAAGAGGTTGAAGAGCCTGAAGTTGAAGAAGAATCTGAAGAACCTGAAATTGAAGAAAATGAAGATTCTGAAGAAGATGAAGATTCTGAAGAAGCGGAAGATGATGAAGTAGAAGATGAAACATATGCTAAGGTTATGCAATATGCAAATGAAGCTTCCGATGATGAATTGCGCGAAACATTAGAAGAATTAGGTTTATCCTCTAAAGGCAAGCGCGAAGCTTTAATCGAAAAAATCTACCAAGCAGTAAAAGACGGGTTGTTTGAATTTGAAGAAGACGAAGAACCTTCTGAAGATGTAGAGCCTGAAGAAGAAGCAGATGAAGAAACTTCTGAAGATTTAGGTATGACTGAAGAACGTGCTAAAGCTATTGAAGCTATGGAAGAGCAAGTACAAGAAGAATTTGAAGAAGGCAAAATTACTCGCAAAGAAATGGTAGCCTATTTAAAACAAGTAGGTATTGCAGTAACTAAAAAAGTTGAAGATGAAGCAGTAGTAGAAATGTACACAGAAAAATTGGCTTTATTGATTGATGATGAAGGCGAATTCCACGATGAAGGTGGTGACCCTTACAACATCAATGAAGTTCCTTATTGTTGTGGCGCTCCACTAGAAGAAATCGAAGGTGGCTATCGTTGCAACGTATGTGGTACAGAGTACGAAGCAGAGTAGAAAATAAAAGCGGGAAGAACATTCCCGCTTTCTTTAACAAAGGAGAGAAAAGACAATGACAAACAATGGCGAATTTTGGTCTGAATATTACAGAGTAAATAAAGTAGAAGCGTATCAAGTGCCTTCAATCGTATTCACTAAAACCTTTGCTGATGATTTAGAAAAGGTTGATAAGCCTGTTTTATTCCCATTTATTGAAAGTAACAAATTAGTGCTAAGTGGTGATGTACAGATTGAACCTAGCTATTCTGAATTGAAAGACGAAGAAACAGTATTAGGTCGAATGATTGTACCCGTTACAGTAATTGCGGGAGATAAAGTACTCACTCATAAAAATGGGAAGTATGTATTTGAAGTATCTGAAGTTATCCCTGATAGACTACTAATTAATAACGCGCCTAATAGTGACTATCATATGGTTTGCATTAGCAACTTTGTTAAGAATATCTTTTTAGGGGTAGACGGCGAAACAGTTGGAGTAAATTCCGCTTTAATTGATTTTGGTACATACGTTAATATGAAAGATAAAGAAGCGGGGTATTATTCTGTAGTGACTATCAATGAAACATTGTTTAAGGCGCTTGATACTCCTGAAGATTATGAATGGGTTGAAAACAAAGAACTCTATAATGACCTTCAAGATATTTCTTTAAAATTTGATAAATGAGGTATTACTATGCACGAAAGTTTTACAGTTGAAGACATTACCTATACAGGCGGGAAGAAACAAACTGACGGGTGGAGTGATGATGTAGAGATTGTAGGGGCGAAAGAAAAAGTCGCTCCTACAGGAAATCTAACTATTGAAAAACTAATTCGTTTTTATGAAGAAAATAAAAATGACCCTGAACTAGGTAAAGTATATCAAGCCACTTTATATTACTTAACTAATAAGAGAGGTTAATTATGTTTGAACATTACACCGCTGAAGATTATGAAAAAGCGGGGATAATTGGTTATGAGCCTATGACTGCTAAAGAGGTTATGGAGAATAAGTTAGATAGTTTACTAACAGACGATACAGTAATCTGTGAAAGAAAACTTGACGGGGTTAGAATTCAGCTTAGAATATTTGATAGCACTAAAGAAGTAAACTATCCACATTGTCGATTATTTTCACGTAACGTATCTTTAAAGACAGGTTTTTATAGTGAACGTACTGACAACTTCCCACACTTCAGAGATTATGGTAAAGCTGAATTAGCTAATACAATTTTAGACGGGGAGTTATTAGTCCCTAATGTCCCTTTTAGTGAAACTTCCGCGGTAGTATTGTCATTACCTGAAGAAAGTATCAGTAAGCAAAAAGAAGTAGGTAAGCCTGTGTTTAATGCTTTTGATATTCTCTTTTATAAAGGTAAAGATTTACGCTCCATACCCTTAATTGAAAGAAAAGGTTACCTAGAAGAAGCAGTCAGAGAACTCAGTAATAACTATGTTGTAGTAAACCCTTGGTATCAAGAAGAAGTAAATCTTATTGTTACTGAAAACGCTTGGCGACAAATGTATATAAAATCTGAAGAAATGGGTTTGTATGAACTTAGAAAATATTTAGGTTATGTAGACCACAATTCTAAATTTGCACGAACTAGGTTGCTAAATGTTCCATTATCATTTAAAGCATATTTTCAATACATCACAAAAATTTTGAACGGGGAAGGTATTATGCTTAAAGACCCTAATAGTATCTATGAGCATAAACGCACCCGTGCATATCAGAAAGTTAAAAAAGAAATTGACCGCGATGTAATTGTGATTGGTTTTACTGAACCTACTAAAGAATATGGCGGGAAATTCCCTAAAGGTTATTGGGAATATTTTATTGATGAAAAATCAGGAGTAATGCATTACGCAAAAACTTCAGATGATACATCACATTATTTAGAAATGGGTTTTACACCCGTTACTAAAAACTATTTCAATAAACAAATTGGTGGTATTGAGTATGGGGTAGTCATTACTGAAGATAAAGCCAAAGAATTGAAAGAGTTAGAAAAGAAAAGTAAGGGTAAAAAGAAATTTGATATTCTAGTTATGAATGAAATGATTGTTGTAAAAGTTGGCGAATGTGAAGGTATCACAGAAGAAGACCGCGCTTTTATGACAAGACATAAAGACGATATATTGGGTAGTGTCATTGAAGTAAAAGGCAATGAAATATTTAATGATACAGGTCGAATTCGTCACCCTAGATTCGTTCGTTACCGCACAGATAAAAGCGCTGAAGAATGTACTTGGGAAACGCTAGTGAATATCTAATATAAATATGGTACAATAATAGCTATAGAAATATAGCTATTATTTTTTTGTTTATAAACAAGGAGAAATCATTTTGAAGGGACTTCATAGACGGGAGATATTATCTCTTCTAGGTGTTTATCACAGTAAAGACATTAAGCCTATCAATAAATGGCTTGAAAAAATCGGGTCTAAAAAAGTATATGCTGATGTAAAGAAGCGTTTAAGTACCGCCGTATTAGTAGATAAGGTATACCAATTCTGCCTATTCTTTAGCGGGAGAGAATTATATCCTTATCAAGAACAGTTCGCGCGAAGAATTATTAGGTCTGTTATTGAAAATGACGGGGAAGAAATAACCGCTTTATTTAGCCGTCAATCAGGTAAGTGTTTAGCTAAAGGCACTAAAGTTTTAATGTATGACGGGTCTTTAAAGAATGTTGAAGACATAAAAATCGGGGATAAAGTTATGACCCCTGATAGTTCATACGCTACAGTAACAAACTTAGGTCATGGCTTTGAAGAAATGTATGAAGTACAACCATATCAGGGGAAATATGAAAGTACTTATACAGTCAATAAGTCACATATACTAGCCTTGTATGATACTAAAACAGGGCAGTATTTAAACATGGAAGTGTCGAAGTATTTAAAACTTTCTGAAAGTAGAAAGAAACAATTATGCGGTTATAGGGCAAGAATTGAATTCAAGTATCAAGAAACAGACGAAGACCCTTATGAATATGGGTATCGAATTGCTTCTACTGAAGGCTTATATGACCATATGGACTTGCGATTAGATAAGCAGTATCTAATTAATGATGAAATAGCTAGGCAAGATTTATTGGCGGGAATATTAGACGCTTGCGGACATTTTAACTTAAATGACAAGAGAAGAAGAAATTCGGTAGCAATATGTAATGTGAACCCTATCATAGCAGAAGACTATTTATTCTTATTAAAGTCTTTAGGTTTCAGAGCATTTTTAAGACCTATTAAAATAAAGAATGTACACGCAAAAGACGGGTATAAAATAAACTATCGAATTCATGCTTCAGGCGATTTTTCTTGTATTCCTACTAAGACAAAACAAAACCCTAGCGGAAATTGTAGAAGGGGAGATTTAATATACCACATTAAATTGAAAGAAAAAGGGCGGGGAGAATATTTTGGGTTTACTATAGATAGTAAAGACAGACTATTTGTGTTAGGTGATTTTACAGTCACACATAATACAGAAACAGTAGCTTGCGTGACTTGTGGTCTTCAAGTTATATTACCTACCCTAGCTAATATGCCTATGTTCGCTAATGACCCTAGACTACAACCATTTAGAGAAGGTATTAAAATAGGTATTTTTGCTCCCGCTTTACAACAAGCCCAGACAAACTATATGCGTATGAAATCATTCTTGACTTCAAAACGTGCAGTATCTATTTTAGAGAGCGAAGAGTTTAACCTTCAATTTAGTACAAGTAACGGTCAGACTACAAGTTTAAGTAATGGTAGTAGATGTACTTGCTTCTCCGCTTCAGAAAGAAGTAATATTGAAGGGGAATCATTTAATTTCATCATATGTGAGGAATGTCAGGATATATCTAACTTTGTTTTAACTAAATCTATCTCACCTATGGGTGCCGCCTATAATGCAACGAAAGTTTGTATTGGTACTGCTACAGTATTTAAAGGTTATTTCTATGACGCTATCCAACGTAATAAGGAATTAGCTAAGAATAGAAGTAGTCATATCAAAAATCATTTTGAATTTGATTATACTGTAGCTAGTAAATATAACCCTAACTACGCAAAATATATCGAAAAAGAAAAGCGAAATTTAGGTGAAAATTCTGATTCATTCAGAATGAGTTATAAACTTGAATGGATAATGGAACGTGGTATGTTCATAGACATTGATAAATTCGAGAAGAATAACTTAGAACCTTTAATGGACTTTATTGATTTTGATAGAGAAGCGACTCATGTAGTTGGGATAGATATTGGCGGTGGTAGTGGTGGAGATAGTACTGTTGTTACTGTAGTTGAAGTAGATTGGGATATGCCTGTAATCTCTGAAACAAGATATGACGAAGATGAAGGTCATGAATATACGTTTGACGCGTTCAATACTTACGTCAAATATTTCTTAGAGATTAAAGAAGTACCCGACCATGAAGAGCAGTACTACATCATTACCGAATTTTTGAGGAATTTTAAAGTAGCAAGAATTGTGGTAGACGCTACAAGAGAAAAGTCTTTTGCTGACAGGTTAAATGCTAATGTGTCCGCTGAAGTTATTCCTTATGTGTTTACTGTAGGTGCTAAGTCCGACCTCTATAAAACTTTTGATAAAGAAT
>ERZ772956.1510-NODE-1510-length-15792-cov-13.747474_pt1 | contig 15792 bp, 13 predicted proteins | sample MGYA00580683_ERZ772956 | MGnify/ENA primary metagenome ERZ772956 (study PRJEB29015, sample SAMEA2738077) | human oral metagenome | biome: human oral; feature: human-associated habitat; material: saliva | place: China | collected 2212 ... | reverse complement strand
TTCTTTTGTTTAGTATAAAAAGGTGTTCCTTATCCTTTTGCTGTCTGTTTCAAAATTTCATCAAATAATCAAAAAGCTGAGGCTTTGTCAAGATTTGTAACCTTAACTGAAAAAACAGATAAAGGCTCTTTTAAGACGGATTCAGATACTTTAGAGAAAATAGATCATCCATTAGCACGTCTTTTTGTTAAATTTAACGAATTAATAAAATACCGTGGGACATATTTAGAGAATATTTTGGTTAAGGAAGGTAAACCATTTAGGGTAACTTATTCAACTGTTACCGTACCGACGGGGCGCCTTTCGTCGGGAGGTCAAAAAAAGAATAGCTATTTTGCAAATATTAACATACATGCAATACCTAAAGAAGTTGTGAAAATGTATGTACATGAAGATAAAGACCTCGGATATACGTTATCAGAGGTTAAAGAAGGAGCTCTTGGTGAATGCGAAACAAAAGCCGGCCTACGTAGTGCCTTTTTACCACCGGAGGGGTATGCAATTTCTTCTCCTGACTTTAGTGGTGAAGAAATTCGAATAGCTGCTAATTTATCTGGAGAAACTGCGTGGTTGGATACTTTATATAAAGGTGGGGATATACACTCTTCAACAGCTGAAAAGATTTTCGGAAAAGTAACAAAAGCAAATAGAAATATTGCAAAAACATCAAACTTTTTGATGTTATATGGCGGTTCTTATTATACTTTAGCAAGTCGTTTGGAGATGGCTGTTTCCGAAACAAAAGTTATATATGATAAGTTTTTTCAAGCGTTACCAAAGTTTAAATTATGGGTAGAACATCAAAAAAAGAAATCTCGCAAAAATATGTTTTGCAAAACATATTACGGAAGAATGCGAGATTTAAAACCTTTTTACAATACTTCTGATCCAAAGAGGTACGCTCTGGGTGATAGGTCGTCAATTAACAGTCCAATACAGGGTTGTATTCCTTCACAAATATTATTTGAATTTGACGATTTGGTTTGCCGTGCATCCTGCGTTCAAAAGTATGTTAATTTTTTAGAATACTCAAAAGAAGCAGTTTTAACAAATAGAGGAGAAAATTACTGTTATTTCTTCATTGCATAATTCCAAAGTTCTTTAATATCCATAGTTAGATTTAAAAACAATTACTGTTAATACTTTATCTACTTACACTTAATCCTTGTGCTGTTTTACCATAATTTAAAACCAACTATTGTTATTATTTCATATTTCAAAATTGAATGTTCTTTATAAATTTTAAAAACAACTATTATTATTACTTCATAAATAAATTGGAGCATTTGTTTAAAACTAACTACTGTTATGACTTCATTAAATCAAATTAACGATATAACAAGATTTAAAACCAACTACTGTTATTACTTTATGATTATGCAAAAAAAAATGATGAAAATAGAGAGTTTAAAATTTAAAAACAAATACTGTTAATACTTTATGAAAGAAACAAATAGAAAAAATTTACAAAGTGTTTGATTTAAAAACAATTACTGTTAATACTTCATATAACGAAAAATCGTAACAAATATATAGGAGGTAGATTTAAAACCAACTACTGTTATTTCTTCATACATTAACAACAACTTATAGAGATTCCAAAGGAAAATTTAAAACCAACTACTGTTATTTCTTCATAATTTAAAAATCTTAGTTTCTTTTTTTTATTTTTTTATTTAAAACCAACTACTGTTATTTCTTCATTAATGAATTTTCGTGGTTTAAAAAACTCATTTTTATTTAAAATATTGATTTATTCAATATTTTATTTGGATTTTACCAAGCATTTTATATTTTTTTTATTTCTTAACTGTAACTTTATTAAACTATTGATTTTACCAAACTTTTATTACTTTCCTTTATCTCTATCACTTGGTAAATGTATTGTACCATATTTAATTGTAAAAGCAAATAAAAAAAGTAATACTAAATTTAATATTACTTTTTCATTATTAAAAATCAAATGTTTTTAAAATTCTCTATCATATTTTTTTTCTTTTGTTTTATTAAGTGCTTTATCTTCTTTTTCAATTTCTTTTTGTGCTAATCTTTCTTCCATTTTTTCTTTAAAATTAGTAGTATTTATTACTTTTATTCCATCTTCAATTTCGGATATATTAGGAAGTTCTTTTTGAATATCTTTTTTTAGATTTTCGATTTCGATAATACTTGTTTCATCATCTTTAATTGAATAATCTCTGTATGTAAATTCTTTATTTAGAAAATTTAAAGTATTCTCTTCTAAAAATATATTCATATCATTAATTGATACTTTTTCTTCCATTTTTTCTACATTTGTATAAATTCTTTCTTTTACTGCTTTTTTTAAAATATCGACTTCATTCTCTCTATCGTTTTTTTCAAGCTCATCAACATTTTTTATTACATCTTCAATTTCTTCTTTATATTCTGGAAAAAAATGTGTTATTTGATTTATTAAAGTATTATTTAAAAGAACTCCATCATATTCTTTGATTGATAAATTTAGTTCTGGATCAACTGTATTTTTAAATATTAAAGTACTAATTCCACCTTCTCTTAAATTAACATCTACTTCATGTCTATAAATTTCAAGAGTGCTAATGTCAGAGTTTTGTTTTTTGTAATCTAATATTTCATAATCAATATTTCCTTTTTTAAATTGAATATCAGTTATTTTATCAACTCCATTATCATTTACTTGTTTATACATATCTGGAATATCTGAAACAACAACTTCAATTCCAAATTTTTCACCAAGTTTATATATTTTATTATCACTTAAATTAACATGGCTTTCATTTATAAAAAACTTAAATTCATCTTTGTCATAAATTGGAGTAACTTCAAAACGACTTTCTTCTTTGTCCTTCCATAATTCAAATAAATCAAGTTCAACATTCTGTTTTTTCAAAAAAAAATTTTCATTCTTTATATCTGTATCTATTTTACCTTCTCTTAAATCATTTTCAAATTTTTTAAAACCATTATCTATAATTTCATCAATTTTATCATAAGGATTAATGTATAAAACTTGATTTTCAGTTAAATTCAAATCATCTTTATGATTTTTTAAAAAACTTTCCATTTTTCTTGTATCTCCATAACCAGTCAATTCTTCCATTTCTGTTCTATATATACTTTTACTATCTTTTTTGCTATCACTACTAGCCACAAATTGTCCTAATTCTTTTTGAATATCATCTAATTTCATTTCTCTAATACTAGAAAATATTATTAATTGCTCTTGTAATAAAGCTGTTTTGTTTTTCATTTTAATTCCTCCAATTTTAATTATTATTTCTATTATCCATATTATATCAAATAAAAAAAATAAAACTTATTTATATTATATATAAGTTTTATTTTACAACTTCTGTTATTCTTTTTTTTATGGATCATAACCTTTTTTTAAAAACAAATACTGTTAATACTTTATAGAAATTAGCAAGTGGATAAATCCCCCTATTTAAAAACAAATACTGTTATTTCTTCATAAAAGGAAACTCAAAGTTTCATTGAAGATAACATATTTAAAAACAATTACTGTTATTTCTTCATGTTAAAAAGGTCGCCACACACCTTGCTACAATTCAATTTAAAACCAACTACTGTTAATACTTTATAAATTAACACTACTCTCAAACTAAATTAGAGTAGTGTTAATAAAAAAATTTTACAAGTTCATATAATTACATAATTCATTATACCACTTTTATTTGTAAAAGTAAAATATTTTTTAATATTCTATTTCTTTTTCTTTGTTTTTTTCTATTTTATTATCAAGTTCTTTTTCTACACCTATTTTTTCAGAAATTGCTAATTCTTTTTGTTCATTTGTAATTTTATAATAAGCCGATCTATTTTTTTCTAATATTTCAGATGGAGTTCTAAAATTTGAATTATCATCTTTCATATAATGGTTAATTATATTATCTTCTTTTTCTAAAACTTTTAGTAAAGTTTTCTTTTCAAAAATCTCATCTGTTACTTCTAATCCGATTTCATCATTGTATTCTTTTCTGTTTTCGTATTCTTGTGTTTCTCTTATAATATCGCCTAAACTTGTTGCTATTTTTTGTATCATAAGTTCATTAGGACTATATTCAAAAGCTATTTTATTATATGGTTCATTTACCATATCACCTAAAGAATCAATTTCTTTTTCTGCAGTAGATAAAGTTTTGTTTTCTGTTATAGTCATTTGTGCTACTACAACTAACTTATCAAAAAATGTATTTTTGTATTTTTCTAAATATTCATCATTAGTTTTATTTAAAAAATCTTCATCATTAAAATCTATTCCCTTGAAATCTAATTTTCTTTTTTCAAATTTTATTTTTTCTACCTTATAATCATCAAAATCTTCTTTTGGTACAGTTATAATTGCTTCACTTTTATCTAACATTTCAGTATAGACTTTAACAGTTGCATTTAATTTTCTCATACTATCATCTGATAATGCCATATAAATTTTTTCTTCATCATCAAATTTGTCTTTTTTAGCTTCAAGTATTAAAGTATCATTATTTACTGTTGGAAATTCTGTATTTTGTATAGCCTCATTATTTACATCAGCTGTACTTCTTGTTACTTCATCTATATGTGAAATATCATTCATATCAACATCTTCAATTTGAAATCTAAAATTAACTTTTGATAAACTATCATCTATTAGTCTTTGTATTGTATCTAATGAATAAAAATGTAGTTTTTTATCATCATGTTTTTCTAACTCTTTTTCTTCAAAACCTTGATTTAAAATTTCAATTTCATCATCATAATTATAGTCTTTTTTAAAATCTTCAAAACTATATGTTTTTTCATATTCTTTTACTCTTTCAAGTATTTTATCAGATCTTTCCATTGCACTTCCAGCAACTTCTTTAAACAAATCATTCAATTTTTCATGCTTTTTTATATCATTAGCATAATGCTGAATATATCCTTTGTTACTTCCAAATATATTTTTTTCACTATCTTGACTTTCTATATTTATTCCTAATTTTACAAGTGTTATTCCAGCCGACATTTCAGCTTTCATCTCTTCAACAGCATAATTTTGTATTGTGTTTAGTTTAAACTTTTGTTTTGTTTCCGTTTTTTCATTTTCTTCTTTTAAAGAATGTGAAATTTCATGTGCAAGAATGGCTAAATAATGTCTATCATTTATAAAGTTTTCTTGTGGTGGCATAGTTATTTTATTACCACGAAAAGCTGTTTCATTAGAAAGTTTAAGTTCAACTATTGGAACATGACTTGTTTCTTTTAATGCTTTTATTAAATAATTTGTATAAGCTTCTGTTCCCATTTGTAAATTAGTATCAGCTTTTTTTTCTGGGAAATATTCAAGTATTTCTGAATTTAATTGTGAAAGATTATATAAAGAATGATAACCAATATTTATAAAAAATGGTTTTTCCCCAGTTAATTCTTCCATTTCTATAACATTATCAAGTTTTTTTGTATATTTTTCTCTTTGTTCTGGTGCTAATTTTTCATTTTTTAAAAGTTCTTTATAATATTCTTCAGTAGATGTAATAGTTACAAATTTTATTGGAGTTGTAAACTCTCCCTTTTCTTTTACAGTTATTTTATCTTTTCCTTCTTTTTGTCTTTCAAAATTAATAGAAGATAATTTTTTATGAGTTATAAATCTGTTATCTTCCCAGTTTTCACTTATTATTCTTTGTGTTAACAAAAGAGCATTTCCACCTTTATATGTTTCACCACTAGCAATAGATTCTGGATTTAAATTATCTTTTGTCCAACTCCTACTAGCAAAACTTCCAGTTTCACTTGCTTCATCTAAATAGTTTTTGATAATGTCAGAAACTCTTTTTTCTTTTTCTTGTATATCCTTTTCTTTCATTTCTTTTTTTTCAACAGCACTTTTTTCTAAATATTCTTTTTTTCTCATTGAATTACACCTCATTTTTTTAAAATTTTATTCGTTCCAGTCAAATTCCTTACTAACATATACATTTTTATTTTTTTCTTTTTCTTCAATCTTTTTATTTATTTCTATCTCTTCAAAATGCCTTATATCGTGCAATTTAGCACTTGTTTTCTTTTCTTTTTCCCATTCTACTTCAAAGAAATCATTGTTTATACTACTATCATAATTTCCTTTTATTTTATCGTTAATTTCTTCTAAAAAATCTTCGTTTTTTATTTTCCAAGTTATGTCATCCATTATTCTTACAACTGAAAAACCTTTAACATTTTCTACTTCTACTCCTTTATAAGTATCAAAATATCCTTTGTCTAAGAAATAATTTAATTCATGCCTCATTTCTTTTAAAATTTCAAATGAACGATTATAAGCAACAGAACTATATTGAAAGTCTAAAACTTCATCAATTCCACCTATTTTAACTTGTTCTCTTATGTCATTTTCAACTTGTTCTTGTGCTATTGGTTTTATTTTCTTTAAAAAATAATCACAAGCCTCCATATCAAAATAATCATCAATTGTTTTTCTAAAAAGAGTGGCATTTTTAGTATTAAAACATATTTTTTCATCCTCACCTATTTGATCTTTCCAATAGAAAAATAAATCTTCCATTTTTTTAGTATTAGGACTTATATAAGTTTTTAAAATATTTTTATCTGAAAATTCGTTTTTATCTAATAATAAAAGATTTTTACCACCATTTAATTTTTCAGCTAATAATTTACTGTTTTCTGTATCAAATTCGGCAATAAAACTTCCTTTACTTATTTCATCAAATTTCTTATTTTCATAAAGAAAAGTTGCGACATCATCATATTCCATCTCTTCAAAATTATTGAAATAACCTATAAATTCAGCTTCATCTATTTTGTAATTTACCATTTCAATTTTATTTTCTATCGTTAATTTCTCATCAATAGGACATTCATATAAAGCATATTTTTTCATAAAATTCCTACCTTTTTTAAAATTCTATTTCTCTATCTTTTGTAACTTTTACTTTTGGCTTTGGTGCTTCTGGTTCTGGTTTATCATTTTTAGTAGAATAATCAAAATTAAATTTAGGCATTTCAACTTTTGTTTTTTCAAAAGCTTCTTTAATCACTTTTGATGTATCCATTTCAGCTGTTTTCTTTTCTTCTTTTTCATTAGGAGTAACTACTTTTTCTTTTGGTTTAATATTATATTCTTCTTTTACTTCTTGTATCATTTCAAAAAGAGCTTTTTTAATTTCAGCATTAGGTATTCTTACTTCTCTAAAGTTAGGTAGATTTAATTCATTTTTTAAATTAAATTTGCTTTCACTTGTCAACCTAGCTTTTTCCATTTCTTTTTCTTTAATTTTTTCTTGTTCATCTTTTGTCATATTTTTCATATTATAATATGGATCTAATTTAACATCTTTAGCTTCTTTGACAAAAATTTTTCTTATACCTTTCATTTCATCAATTGTAATATATTCATTGTTAGGATCTTGTATAACAGTATTTACACGACCCATTGTTTCTTGCATCATTTCATCTACTAATTTTTTAAAAAAAGCATTTGCACCATTCTTTTTACTTTCCTCTTCAATCGCTTTATCTCTATCAATTTTTATTTGAGTTTCAGTATCTAATATTTTTCTAAAAATTTTAGGTACTTTCTTGTATTTTTCCTCAACTTCATTATTAATTTTTTCTTTATCTTCATCTGATAAACTATCACCATTTTTTAGTTGTGTAATTCCTCCATCAAGTGATGTCGTTAAATTGAATTTTAATCTGTTTTCTTCAAGATATTTTTCAAATTTTTCATTATTTTCTGGATCATTGAAAAAAACTTTTGTTACTTGTTCTTTTCCAGTAGCATCTTTTATAATAGTAAAACCTGTTTCATAGAAAAAATCTTCTAATTCTTCATATTTTATTCCACCATTTTCCACTAATTTTCTTTCATTTTTTTGATAAAATTCTTCAAACAATGCAAGTCTTGTAGCTTTCGCCATATCTTCGTAACTATTAAATCTATCTATTAATGCCATTTAAAATCAACTCCTTATTTTTTATAATTAATTCTTTTTTTTATTTCAATTTTTTCAATTCTTTTTTCTATATTTTCATAACCAGTTTTCCGAACATTACCCATTATTTCTATATAGTATTCTTCTTTCATATCTGTTGTTAAATTAGGAAATTTCATCTCAATTAATTTTAATATTCTTTCTCTATCCATAAAAACCCCTACTTTTTATGTTATTTAATATTTTAATATTCTATTTCTTCCTTTTCTTTTTCTTTTTCCTTATTTTTTAATAGCTCTTTATATTCATTTTTTATGACATCATTGACTGTATAAAATATTTTATTATCCATAGCTTCAATTTTATTTTCATCAAAATTTACTTCAGTAAATTTTTCTTTTATTTTATCAGCAATATCGTTAGGTTCAGTTATATTTTCTTTTATAAACTCCCTTGTCAGATCTCTTAAAACTTCATCTTTTTTTTCAAGTATTTGTGTATAAGGATTATCTATTTGTTTTATTTCAACTAACTTTTCAGCATCAGTGATATAAAGACAACTACCAAGCTCATCTCTATGAAGATTACTTATTAAATATAATTCATTAGGTACTTCTTTTATCTTTTCTCTTAATTCATCAACTATCCCCAAAACTTTATCATTATATTCTTTTTCACCAGCAAATTCTAAATAACCAGCAAATTCAGCAATATTATATTGTTCGTTGTAATGATAACCTATTGTTTCAGCTGATCCTTCTATAAAATTTATTTTATCTTCATTAGGTAAATTATCTAAAACACTATCAAATTCCAAAAGTCCTACTTGAGAAATAGTATCCTTTAATTTTTGGAAACCTATTATTCCTTTATATTCTTCTAAATTTTCTTCTCTTTTGTAAAATTCATCTTCTAATTCTTTCTCTAAACCTTTTTTAAACATATAGGACATAATACCCGCTGTCATATCAATGGCTGTCATTTCATTTTCTTCATAGTCTTTTATTTCCAATATTTTCTTAGTTATATCATTCATTTTTTTCACTCCTTATCTTTCAATTTCTTGTTCATTTGAAACAACTTTTTTATCTTCTTCAAGTAATTGGTTTCTATAAAATGTTTCTTTACTCTTAAAATCTGGAAATTCTATTTTTAATAAAAAGAATGCTTTATCACTATAACCTAATGCTCCTTCATTTTTGTAACCAGCATTACTTAAATTTTCAGCTATAACATGTCCAGTAAAATCTCCGATTCCATAGTCTTTTATTTCATTTTTAAGTAATTCAAGTATAATTTGATCTTTCTTTTCAAAATATTCCAAATTTTTATCAGAATTATCATCAGCTATTTTTTTTAATCTATCAATATGGACATAAATATCTTCTATATCGAAAAATTTACTTTCTACCTCTATTTCAACTTTATCTTTTGCTTTTTTCAAAATCTTTTCAGCTAAATATTCTTCCGTACTCATATCTGGGTTATCTATACATTCATATCTTTCCTTAGCACCTTTTATATAATCATTTTTTTCTTTTTCCATTTCTGGAGTTTTAGCTTCTAAAATATGTCCATCTATATCTAAATGTAAACCAAACTCTTCAGCTCTATTTGTAACAAATTCAATTTTTTCTTTTAAATTAGCATTACCTATAAAACTATCAAATTCAGTATTAAAAGCATATCTTACAGCATTTTGCATGTCGTTTAAGTCAAAAAAATCAACAGAATATTTTTTTTGTTCTTTATTTTTATCAAAATATTCAAAACCTTTTTTTAGTGAATAAGCTATAACTCCATCTTTATAATTTTCAAAACTCATATTTATTTACATCTTATTTTGAAAATTACACTTTATACAGAATTATTATGCTACAAATAAAAATGATATAAAGTAAGCATATTAAAAGAATTTTACGATAGTTATATAACTATATTTATTATAAAAAGAGATTCAGAATAACAACTCTAAATCTCCTTTATTCAAATTACAGCATATCTAACGTGCCACCTTTTATTGCTGCACGTTCCATATTTTTTAACATTATTATTCCTAGTATTAAAAATATAGAAGCTAAAATTACCTCTCCTCTAACTAGATATAAGTTATTTATCACACTTTCACCACTTAGTAACCTTTGTGCTAATAATATCGAACGTGTTAGTGGCAACATATAACAAAACTGCTCTACTAGATGCGGAAAACTACTAACTGGGAAGTTTGCTCCTGTAAATATTAGAAGTACTTTATCTATTGTGTTAGTCACTAAATGAATTTCCGTTGTTAGCAGTATAAAACACGAGAAGAAAAAACCAAAACAAGTTGCTGTGAAAATCGCAAGTATTAAAACCAAAATAAATTCTAAAATTTTTTGAACAGTCCATACTAATCCTAATGTTACACTAAGAATACTAACCCCAAAAACTACTGAAATGAAACTTAAAAGCATCGTAGAAATCGCACTCGATAATAAAATTTCTGAAATACTAGTCTTTGTTGCAAGCATTAACGATAAAGTTCCACTAGCACGCTCTCTTGCAAGCTGCAATCCTACTCTATAAATTGCTGAAAAGGCACTTGTTACTATCGCGTTACTTATAACCCATTTTTCAATATTTTCTGCTCCATAAACATAATATCCAACCAAAGAATAACACATCATTTGCATTAATGGGATTAATAAATCAATAGTAAAGAATGTGCGCCAATCGCTAAGTACAGAAGCCATTTTATATGAAAATCCAATTCTTCTAAAAAATCTAGATATATTTTCCATACTAAAACACCTCCAATGTTCCATTTACTACACAAAGTTTCTTTATTTTTTTAAATAAAAATATACTAATTATAAAATAAATAGTAGTAATAAAAACTAAAATCAATGCTACTCTTAATAATTCTTCACTACTTCCACCTTGAATAGCTAATTTATATCCTTCCATAGCCCATGTTGGACTTAATAAATATGAAATATACTGAATAAATTTTGGAAAAATCGATATTGGAAAGACCATTCCAGTTAACATTATTATTGGATAATCAATTACGTTCATAAGTACGCTTATTTTTCTTGATAGAGTAAATAAACCTGCCATCATAAAACCGACAGCTATCATAGAAATTATCATTAACAATGTAATCAAAATAAAATATAGAAAATTAGAAAATACTATACTTATATTAAATAAGATTTTTACAGTTAACATATTTAGTCCAAAACTAAACATTCCCCAAAATGTATTACCTAATATTTTTCCAAAAATAATATTTTCGAACCCTATCGGTGAAGTGAAAATCATCGGCATGGTTCCCATCCATTTTTCTCTATCCATGTCACTCGCTGATGAAAAACAAATACTTCCCCAAAATGTAGATATTCCAGCTCCGATAAAGGCATAAAGCATAAAATCTTTGATACTACGATTTTGATATATCATACCTAACAAAATACCACTCAATATAGGACTAATAAAAATACAAAATCTAAACATCGGACGTGCTATCGACTGCTTCATCTGAACCCTTGAACTCATTAAAATAGCCCTCATATTATTTCTCCTCCAATAATTCTATATAAATATCTTCCAACGTTATTTCTAGGTTTTGTTTGTTTCTCTCCTCTTGCTCACGAATTTTTTTCGTTTTTATTTCTTCTTTTCGTTCGTAAGAAACAAGATTTTGTAATCCTACCACATCATCTAGGGCAAGAAGTTCACCTTTTTTTATTATTGCAATTCTATTGCAAAGTTCTTCCGCTTCAGGCATATAATGAGTTGTTAATAATATAGTTACACCATCTTTGGCTAATTCTTTAATAAGTTCACGAAGTTCTTTTGCTCCTATTGGATCTAAACCTATACTTGGTTCATCTAAAAATATTATTTTCGGATTATTGAGTAGTGAACGTGCAATCTGTAATCTTTGTTTCATACCTTTTGAAAAGGTTTCTACCTTTTTATCAATAAATTCACTAAGTCCAACACGTTTTATTAAATTTTCAATAAGTTCATTTTGCGCTTTACGTGGAATTTTATAAAGATCAGCAAAATATGCTAGGTTATCTCTTGCACTTAGTCGCCAGTACAGGCTACGCTCTCCACCAAAAACAAAATTAATATGCTCTCTAACCTTTTTAGCTTCATGAAAAGTATCAAAACCTAAAACTTTTACACTCCCCTCACTTGGTGCAAGCATCGTAGTTAAAATTTTTATCGTTGTTGTTTTACCGGCACCATTAGGTCCCAACAAACCAAAAATTTCTCCTTCTTTTACTGAAAATTCTATTCCTTTTATAGCTTCAAATTCACCATTTTTCGAGGTCTTAAAACTTCTTTTCAGACCCTTTACATCTATTATATTATCCATCACTTTCTCCATTCTCTAAATATTTCACCTATATTTTTACTACTAATTCTATTCAATCACCTTAATAGAAAAGCTTTTATAACGTTTGATTGTATTCTATTTTACGTTGTTATTTCTGTAACTATTAATCTATACATAAAAAGTATCCTTTTATATATCTAATTATACAAGTCATCCCCTTTGACTATAGATCCTAAATATTACATCAAAATTTTAAATATTATTCCATCTAAATAAAAAATACCATAAAAAGAACTAGAATAGATGATATAACTTCAAATCTTCCAAAGTTATATCAAAAATTCTAACTCTTTATTTTATTCTACAGAATCTATTTAAACTTTTAGCTCTACACATTCAGTTAATTGTTGCTTAATCTCCTCTTGTATATGATGAGAAATCATTATTAAGGTTAGTTGATTATCAGCTAAGATGTTATTTTCTATACGTATTGCGGTTTTTTCATCTAATGCTGATGTTGCTTCATCTAAAATTAAAATTGGATAGTCTCTAATTAATACTCTCGCAAGAACCAATCTTTGTTTTTCACCACCAGATAATATTTCTCCCATATTTTCTAGGTTATGATCTAGACCATTATCTAAGTTTTTAACCCTTTCATCTAGGCACACTTTTTTTAGAACATTCCATATTTCCTCATCTGAAAAATCTTCATCTAAAGTAATATTATATCGTATAGAACCTGTAAATATAGAAGTTTGTTGACTTACATAACCTATTTCTTTTGAAAAATTAATATCATCCTGTATTTCAAGAGGAACACTATCTATCAACACTTTATCAGTTTCAGAGTGTAATTTCCCTAGAAGAAGTTTGATTAAAGTTGATTTCCCAGAACCACTTTTACCTATTATAGCGTATTTACCACCTTTATTTATATTGAAGTTGAAATCCTTAATAACATGATTATCACCAAAACTGTAATTAAAGTTTTTAAATTCTATTTTTTCTTTAACATGAGGATACTTAGTTTCCCTAACAGTTGATTTTTTTACAACACTATCTAATATATCTTTTGTCCCAATTACTTTGATATATAAATCAACTAACTGACCAGTAGATGTAAGATATATTCCTAATATAGTTGATACTGAAGCTATTGCTCCAATACTTAATTCGTTCCTTAAAACTAAATAAACCGCGAAGATAAAAATTAAAAGTTCAAATAGCTTTTCTATACTTTGTAAAGTTAGTTCACCAAACGCCATTAGCTTAGAAATATTATACTGTTGATCTTCTTTTTGACTTTGACTAGACTTAACATTTTTTGAAAATAGTTTTATTCTTCCAATATTCTTTAAATCTTCATAGCCACTTATATATTCTTTTAAAACACCTGAAAACTTACCAGTTAATATCGATAAGTTTGTATAACCTACTCTAATCTTATTACCAAATTTTCCGCTTATTAAAAACATTGCACCTGATGATACTATGGCAAAAATAACAAACTTCCAATTTATCATCCACAAGAAAACTACCGATGATATAAATAATACAATAGAGCTTAGCAAACTAGTTAATGGCGAGAATAAATATGTAGATAATAATTCTAATTGATATGTATACTTTGCCATATGCTCACCTGAGTCTACTCTATTAAACTCAGATTGAGGCATATTCTCAATATTTTCACTAATTCTATCTCCTAAATAAATTTTCCACTGTCTAATTAACTGAGCAACTATGATTTTTAACCAAGCCCTTAACAGTTCCACAGCAATTAAAATACATATAATAATAGCTACTTTATACCACAATGATCCAGTTTTATACACTACTGTATTAACGATATCAACACGAGCATACACGACATAAACAGTTCCTATAGAAACTATTAATGTTAAAATAAACATAATGCTCAATTTTAATTTATTTAATGTTATGACTTCTAAAATATTTTTTATCATATAACTCCCACCTTATCTATTTTAACTCTTTACCTATGTTTACTCTATAAAGTCTAATCTTCCTCAATTTTAATCTTATAAAATCACTTTATTATTACTTAAATTCACATATAATACATGAACAGCTGACAATATGTTTATTAACAAAATGTAATAAGCAATATTTTCTAAGTACAATCCTATTAAACTTAAAATGATAGTAAATAACGGTGCACTTATTCTAAAAATTTGTAATATACTTTTTCTATATTCTTTATCATTAATTTTTATAAAATTAGTCCTTAATTTTATACTGATTGATACCCCAAGTGCCACTATTAAAGATAATAATATAACTTGTAATGGTAAAAATACCTTACATATAACAAATATAAAGAATACTATATCCAAAATTATATAAGATATAAGTATATTATTTAAATTTATATCATATTTTTTAGTAAGTATTAAAAATAAAACTACTGTTAAACCAGGTATAAAGAATACAATACTAGAATATTGTATTAGATTTCTAGTCGCTAATTGTTTTATAAACATTGGTATAAAAAACACTGCTGTTCCTGATAATAACGCTGTATTAACAATAATATATTTTCTTTTTAAATTATTAAAAACTAATTTTTCGGAGTTTTTCTCAGCTTGATTTTTAAAATTATTTATTTTTAAACTTGAAAATAAAACAAATACAATTATAAATACAATTAAATACTCCTCAATATTTACCTTATATATATAACTTCCTAAAGAAAAACCTAGCAATTTAGATAAATTACTATATAAGGAAATATCTGTTACTCCATCTTTAATAGATTTACTTTCCTCTATTACAAATAAATTATAATTAAGAAGCACTATTGTGATTAATAAATAATAAACAAAATAAAATATAAGTACATAAGTTATATTAATATTACGTTTAAAAATAAACATTACTATAGAAAATACAATTAACATATAATAAAGATATTTTGTCTTTATACCTGTTATTATTTTAAAATAACTAGTATCTAATAAAATAAAAAATTCTATTAAAGTAGTAATAAACAAAATAATGTATATAGGAAAATTATACACAGATATAAATTTTACTGTTATATAGGAATACAGCACACTCAATATTAAATTCAAACATAGATATAAACTTCTTGCTAATTTGACATTAAATTCTATAGAGTTCACCCCCAATAAATTCCATTTATTTTTTGTACCATAATAAAATATATTCTACTTTTTTAAAGTATATAGACTATATTATCTTACACTTTTTAAAAAGTCAATATTTTCTGAATATTATTCTGATTTTTTTATCAATTGTTATTTTGAATAAAAAACTAACCCAAAGCATTCTATTTTGTATAGAATCTTTAAGTTAGTTTTACACATATTTAATATAATTATCCCAGTATCTCATAAATTAGATATATTAAGAAAAAAATACTTAATAAGAATACAATCCCTATTACCTGAGCAATTTTTTCATGTTTTTTTAATTTATCTGGATCTTTCCTTATTTCTATTGCTTCTTCCTCTGTCATTCCAGCTAAAAGATTTATGC
>ERZ772956.1506-NODE-1506-length-15832-cov-4.699816_pt1 | contig 15832 bp, 6 predicted proteins | sample MGYA00580683_ERZ772956 | MGnify/ENA primary metagenome ERZ772956 (study PRJEB29015, sample SAMEA2738077) | human oral metagenome | biome: human oral; feature: human-associated habitat; material: saliva | place: China | collected 2212 ... | reverse complement strand
GTTATAATAGGATTTACTTGCATATCAATTCGCAAGCAAAGGTAGAGCAGATGAAAAGTGTTCACAATCCCCTCTATTGGGGATTTTTTTACTACGAACTCCCTACTTAAAAGTATTTCATGGCACAATATCCCTCCTCGGTCTCCTCATAAGAGAGAGGACAAAAAGCAATTAGTAGCCCTATTATTGCTGTCCGATAAAAGTTTTCCAGTGGAAGAAGATCCTCTTTAAGATAGTATGCAATGGCTATGGAGTAGCTCTCAAAGGAAAGCACATTGAGTGGAACCTTTCAGAAGTTTTATAATGCGATTGATGTGTTGTGTTGTTTTTTTTTCTAGCTTTGCCTGCGGATGAGGGTTAAGTACGAGACAAGCTTTACCTTGTCTAGACTCAGGCAGTACTGTATGGTATAGATACACTAGCTATAGACATCTTTATGAAACATTAAATCAACTTTAATACATAAATGAAAAGACAAACGCACTTATTCATGCTCCTACTGGCAATGCTATCCATTGTCGGGTGTCATAAGGAGCCAAGCTCTTCTCCCACAGTCACTCTTGCGGAAAGTATCATACTAGATGATGCTCAGCTAGAACTCATCGAGGGAGAGCTATACAAGCTCTCGGTGACTATCCTTCCTAGCAATGCTACGGTACAGTACAGTAGCAGTGATGAGTCAGTAGCATATGTGGATAGGGGTACTATCTTTGCTATCAAGCCAGGCAAAGCTGTTATCACGATTGCCTCTGGGGCTATCAAAAAAGAGTGTCAAGTCTCTGTCGTCATAGCAGATCAGAGTAAGACATTCGCAAGGTTGCCGATACCTGAGTTTACCCTCCTAGGTGATCCCGACAAGGCTAACGTCTTCGCCTGGGAGGAAGCACACGGAGGGACGCATGAGCCACGCCTTAGCAAGACGGACGAGGCTACGGGACTGGAAACTATAGCTTTCAACGTAAATGACGAGACTATACGGCTACGTATATATACTATATCCTCACCTTCAGAAAAGAAACCTCCTATAGTCAGCGAGATAGCTCTCTATGCTTCACCTATAGACTATGCCTTTGAGATAAAAGGCTCAGGAGCACGCCTAAATCGGGCACTTCGCAAGTTGATGACTCGAGAGGGGTACATCCTCAGCCATGTCACCTCTCTGGGAGCTTCGTACGTCAATCCTACTATATCAATGGGGGTAATCATTTCACCAGCGAAGCATCCTGAGATAGGAGGACTAGCTCTATTTAACTATAAGAGACTCTAACTAATTCACTCACCATAGAACATGTTTCATTATGAAAGACCTTAAGGTATACTTAGCAGTACTATGCGCTACGCTACTCCTTTTTACCAGTTGTGGTAGGGAGCAAGAGGCTCCACAGAGCTACTCTATCGACTTCGTCCAGAAGAAAGTCTCACTCACTAGGGGGCAAGAGGTACTCTTAGCTGTCAAAACAGAGCCCGAGCAGATCTCTCAAAAATTGCTCTGGAAGAGCCAAGACCCAACCATTGTGACCGTATCTGAAAAAGGTATGGCAAAAGGACTCCAAGCGGGCAATACGATCGTAACTGTGCAAATCGAGGGTACAGACGCTAAAGCCTCTTGCCTTGTGTCTGTATCTAGCTCACCTTCAGGACAAGACCCAACGGTGACGATTACGCCTTCTAGTGCTCTACTCGCTCCAGGAGAGCAGATCCAGCTTGCAGCTACCATCGATCCAGCCTCCGAGGAGCATACTATAGAGTGGCTTGCCGAGAAGCCTGATATAGCTACTGTTGATGAGCACGGGTTGGTCTCTGCAAAGGCTCCAGGCGAGACAATCGTACTCGCACGCCTCAAAGGCTCTAGCGTGACCGCAAGCTGTCTTATAGAGGTACGCCAGAAAGCGCAAGTGCAGCTGACGGCTGAGATAGCTCATAAACTCAAGATGGGCTATAGCCTGACACTTTCTGCCGCAATTGCTTCGGGCGAATCACTGCTCGTTGATGATGGCAGTGGGGAGAGAAAGGAGTATGCAGTGTCAAGAAATGCGTCCAATCCGACGATGCTAGATATACCCGTGAGAGGAGCTACCGTCAAGCTCTATGGAGCTCCGCTCTCATATCTATCTCTCGCGAGCAATAAGGCGATAGAGCGTATCTCTATCCCTCAGCCAGACATGCTCAAGGTGCTAAACCTACAGGACAATCAGCTCAAGGCTTTAGATTTCTCTGCTTTTCCAGCTCTGGAAGAGCTATCAATAGGCGGTAATTCATTTGAGGGTAAACTGAGCATAAACCTTCCGAAGCTTAAGATGTTACGTCTAGATCACAATAAGTTGACATCTCTAGAGCTACACACGCCAGCACTAGAGTCTCTCTATGCTGATCACCTAGCTCTAACGGCTCTAGAGCTACCAGCTACGATGTCCCATCTGAAGCTCCTAGAGGTACATCATAACAAACTCTCTAAGGAGGCGACAACAGCTCTTGTGGCTAGTCTGCCTAAGCTTACTGGGCAGCGAGGCAAGTGTGTCATCCTAAATACTGAGTTACCTACCCCCGAGGGTAATCAATTGGATAAGAATAGTGTCATACCTCTAGCTCGAAGTAAAGGATGGGCTCTCTATGACGGTAAGGTAGAGATCAAAGAAGAGGCGATCCAGAAGGATCCCCAGGGACTGAACATTAAGGGCGTAGCTTACTTAGACTGGAGCAATGGATCTAAGGAGACTATCACTACTTGGGAGATGGCTCAAGGTGCTACCTACGATACAGGGGCTAGTGACACCGAGGACCCTGACTACCTACAGCTAGCTTTCAAGGGGAAGGCTGGTGGCGATGTCTTCAAGCGAGTCTATATTATAGAGGAGGGCAAACTAGTGCAGATTGAAGTCTTTGTCAAGCCTTTGGATCGCGTCTTAGTCCGGGAGAGTGGTGCCAAGCAGAGACTGAATAAAAACTTCTTAGACTCTCTAAAGGCCAACGGCTACACCACTCCTCAAGAGCGTAGCGCTAATCAATTTGTTTCGGACAATGCTACGCTACATAGCAAAGTGCTAATATATGAAGAGATGGAACAAGGCACTCAGGCCGCTAAGCTAACCTATTCACAGAAAAGATAATAGCCATGAAGCAGTACGTCAATCTATTTTGCGGAGCTCTATGCTTGAGCTTTCTGCTAGTCGCTTGTCAGGGTACTACCCCTCCGACAGATCCTGTGGATCCTATCCAGCCTCACAACTCTTATCCTGATAGTGAAGTCTTCGTCTCTCTCATTCCATACCCTTGCAATGAGTGGGGCGCTAGTAAAGAGGACATTGAGGCTTGGGAGTACGCCCACGGAGGTACTCTTAATCAGAAGAAGAGTGAGGAGTACTCAACTAGTCAAGACCTATTCCTATGGTACGATGTAGACTCTAAAGCTAACTCTGTCAGAGGGTATTACGTCAATCGTGCCAAGGGAGCTATGGATCAGGCTATCGGCTACTATGCGCCTTGCTCCCTCGTGGTTAGTGATGACGGAACTAAAGTTAACCCTGTCGTAGATAACCTCTTGACACAAAACGGCTATGAGTACACTGGACTAGCTGCTGAGGGATTCTTTCAATATACGAGTCCCAAAGTGGGTAAAGTCCTCCGTATAGCTCGTGTAGAGCTTGATGGGGAACAGTTAGCCTATGTAACTTACCACCGCAAGCCCTAACACTACATAGTAGGACGATAAAGGCAACAGCTCGACTGAAGGCTATTGAATAAAAGCGCCACCTTAGACTGAGTACGCTAGATGAGTTGCTTGACTGTCTAAAATGTGGCTTGAGGCTGTTGCCGAAAAATCCACAGTACGTTCTTTTGATCCCTCTAGAAGAATCTAGAGGGATCTTTTTTTTTGAGTGGTGCAAAAGTCGGAGCTTTGCACACGTTCTGCGCTAGGTGAGGGTACTCCTTGCTACGAGGAACTATGTATCATATATAAGATAGCATAATGGACAAGAGACTAGAAGCGGCTGCGAGAGCTGATCATGCGCTCCCTCAGCCTCTCACCGCCTTGTCAATCGAATCTTATTTCGTGACGAGTAGAACGGCCATTGTCTTAGCACTTCTTACGAAGTACTTACCGGCAGCCAGGCCTGCAAGGTCGAGACGAGCCACCCCATCCCCATCGGCTCGGGTGCGGAGTAGCTCTACACCATCGAGCGAGAAGACTTGCACCACAGCTCCGGCCGCAAGGCCTGAGAGGGTAGCTGCGTCTGCCGCAGGATTGGGGAAGAGAAACACTTCTGAGGTGGTAACCTCTTCGATATCGGTCCCCCTCGCAAAGGTGGCCTCTACGGTAGTGGGCCCCTCTACTACAAACGTCTTTGTAGCCATAATGTCTACGTCATTGGCCGTAAGCTTCGTAAGCGAGTAGCCTACGTTGGGGATTACCAACACGGAGAGCTCCTTACCCTGGGGCACATTCCTGAGGTCGCCGTACCCCCTGAGCACGATTTTACCATGCTGAGCGGCCATGGCCGTTACCGGATAGGTAGCTGACACAAAGAATGCCTCTACCATGGTGTTCCCCTTCACGACAAACTTCTTCGTATCCGTAATCTGTACCCCATTGGCTATGAGCCTGGAGAGCCTATAACCGACGTCGGGCGTCACCGTTACCGTCACCTCCGTACCATACGCTACCGAACCGCTGTGCGAGAGCTCTATCTTACCATGCTGGGGAGTCTTGGTCCTTACGGTAAAGGGTTTAGCATCAAAGGTCGCCTCTACCGTGGTGGCTCCTCTTACTACGAACCTCTTTGTCGCCGTAATGTCTACCCCATTGGCAGTGAGCTTAGCGAACGTGTAGCCGAAATAGGGATTCACCACCACGATCAGTTCCTTGCCATAAGGCACCCTCTTGAGGTCGCCATATCCCTTAACCAGGACCCTTCCATTCGGAGACTCCTTGGCGGTTACCTCATACGTGCTCGGCGCAAACTGAGCTGTGATCACGGCATCGTGTCTCACCACAAAGGATTTAGACTCGGTAATATCTTCGCCACCGGCAAAGACCCTCGCTGCTTGGTAACCTTCATCGGGGATAGCCTCTATAATTAAATTAGTACCCATAGGTACAGACGAGAGAGAACCTCTATAGTTGGCGACCCGTAGCGTACCATGCTCTATATTGGGGTCGATCGTAATATTGTACGTAGGTGTAGTATCTCGCTTGATCTGGCACGTTGTGTTGTAAAGAGGGGAGCCATTGTGGTAGATCGCCCCACCCTCTACATAGGCCCCCTTAGGCGAGACAATATAAGTATCCTCTATTACCAACGTCTTAAAACCCGTGATCATATCCCCTTTGGTGGAGAGGGTCGCATTAAGGCTCTTCAGCCTAAGCTCACTATCATTCTTGGCGCTATAGAAGCAAGAAGACTTACTCTTGATCTTGAGGTCGAGATGCCCGATCCATGTAAATCCGCCTTCTGCCGATCCTTCCCAAATCCCCGGGGCATCATCCGTTGTAGAAGGGTATAGCTCCAGCAATGTCTGATCTCCCTCTCCTGTAATGGTTGGGGCATATTGGTCTTTTGCATGGATTGCCGCCCCCATTTTGGTCGTGATCTTATTGGCACCCTTACACTTAATGGTAAGATAACCAACCGGGTGGCTAGAGACGATCCCATCCTCATTGCCCGGAGGGGTAATTGTGGCGTCATCAAGCGTCAGAGACTTCTCGTTTGCGTCATACTCCACGCTCCCCGTCGCAATCACTGAGGGGAAGTCGTTGTGGGTCAATCGCGTCAAGTACTTACGGAGTTTTAGCCCCCCTACTTCTACAGGGTAGTAGGGCGCAAGCATAACCCACTCTTTTACGATCGCTCCATCCGCCTCATAGACGATGGCTCCATTGCTGTGCTTTACAGACTTATTGCTCTCTATAGTGACCCTAGCGAGAGAGGAGGCATTAAGATCTACTCGTCTACTCTCATCTTCTAACACATCAATTCCGCCGTTGAAGTCCACAATAGAACCGGTTCCACCCCGGACCTCTAGCCGAGCCCCCATTGAGAGAGAAAGCGTAGCGCCTGCTCCACTACCTCCGCCTCTGAGTCCGTGCTTCCCGGCTTCAATATCTAGATAGCACTCTTGTATAAGGAGGGAATGATTCCCCTCAACCAGGATACCTACGCCATTCATTCGGGTGTCTCGGAGGTAAAGCGTGGCATTCTCATCCTCCCCTTCAATACGGATGGGGCATCCTTTGGATTGCACTACAGCATAGCCACTTTCGCTACTCAAGAACCTGCAAGTGCCCACTACTTCTATCCGAAAATTCGGAATATCGGCCACAGAGATACCCCGTACCGGCATATTGCTTGTGAGGTTGTTGATCCGAAGCGTTCTCGTTTGGTGATCCCAAGACCACTCGCCATTCCAACTCTTCTCGTTCTGGAGATTACGCCCGCTACTGGAGCCCGAGGCATTCTCCCTCAGGGGGTCTTCAACTTTCTTGCCCAGTACCCAAAGCTCTTGGGCCCATGATGTATAGGAGGTTCCCAGCAGCCCTAGTAACGCTAGAGCCACTGAGGCTATGTAGAGCCATCCTTTGTATCTCTTGCTCATTCCTATCGTTTTGTGTCTTCCGTCCACTATCTTGAGCAGCGGACGTCTATTTTATTCTAAACGCTCTATTCTAAGCCCTCATGGACTTTATATTCCACGAACAAAAGTACCTAAACCTTGCGAGAAAGGTCTTGCAAAATCGGTTAAGAATATTGAGTGTACTCTAAGAAAGTATAGAAAAACAGGAGTCGGGTTTGCAGGCGAACCCACAACCCCGACTCTACATTAGAGAGAGAGGGGAGAGAGCGGTGAGGGCAACTTCCCAAAGGAGGTCTACCCTCACCCTCTACCCTTGTCAATAGAATTTATTTTGTAACAAGTAGAGCTACCATTGTCTCACCACTCTTCACAAGGTACTTACCGGCAGCTACGCCTGTAAGGTCGAGGCGAGCTACGCCTGCCTCATTAGCCATGGTGCGAAGTACTTCTGCTCCATCAAGTGAGAAGAGCTGTACCATAGCCCCGGCCTCAATGCCTGAGAGGGTAGCTACGTCTACCGCAGGATTCGGGTAGAGAACTACCTCTGAGGCAGATACCTCTTCGATAGCGGTATCCTTCACAAAGGTGGCTTCTACCGTAGTAGCACCCTTCACGACAAACTTCTTTGTCGCCGTAATATCGGTGCCGTTGGCCGTCAGCTTCGAAAGCTTGTAGCCGGCATTCGGTGTCACCTCTACCATGAGTTCCGTACCATAGGGTACCTTCTTGAGGTCACTATAGCCCTTGATCGTAATCTTACCATTCTGTGCAGCCTTAGCCGTTACCGCAAAGGTTTGCTTTGCAAAGGTGGCTTCCACCGTGGTAGCTGCCTTCACCACAAACTTCTTTGTCGCTGTGATGTCTGTGCCATTGGCCGTCAGCTTGGCAAGTTCATAACCTTCGTCCGGATTAACTGTAACCGTAACCTCTGTACCATACGCTACCGAACCGCTATGAGAGAGTGAGATGCTCCCGCCCGAGCTCGAAGAGCTGGTAACGTTGTACTTATCAATGTCAAACTGTGCCGAAATCTCGGCATTGCGTGTTACAACGAACTCCTTGGAACTGGTAATGTTTTCGCCGCCTGCAAGGATCTTTGTCAGATGATAACCCGCATCCGGAGTAGCTTCCACTTGTAGTTTGGTTCCTAGAGGTACGGAAGAAAGCGATCCACTGTAGTTGGTCACACGGATACGACCATTCTTAATACCGGAGTCGATCGTAACGTTGTAGGCAGGAGCATTACCTCGCTTGATCTCACACGTAGTGTTGCCGAGAAATGTTCCATTGAGTTTGATAGTCCCCTCATCCACAACAGCACCAAGGGGTGAAGCAATATAGGCATCCTTAATCGTCAGCGTTTTAAATCCTGAGATCAACGGCCACTCAGGAACTGTGGTGGTAAGCATAGCACTAAGGTTCACTAAGGACACAGTTTTATTGTCCTTTTTGGTATAGATACAAGCTGCCTTACTCCTTATCTTGAGATCGATGTCTTTGACCACCAGATAACTTTCTTCGGTCTCATCCCAAATACCGGGGTAATGATCATCCGTGGAGGGATAGAGCTCAAGAGATGCATTATCTCCTACTCCATAGATAGTTGGACTACTTTTGTCTGAGACACGAATCGCAGCACCCGTCGATACAGTAGTGATTTTATTTGCGCCTTTGCACCCAATCAGAAGGAACTTAGAGGGATGATCTGATCTAATTGCTGCGTAATAATCATCAGACACAATTGTCGCATCTGTGAGGGTAATTCTATGGTCTTTGGAATCATATTCCACACTCCCAGTCGAAATTATAGAAGGGAATCGGTCGGGAGTCAATTTCCACCTATATCTGTGCAATTTAACACCTGCTACCGAGATCGGATAATAGGGTGCAAGCATAACCCAATCTCCCTTAACAATGTTCCCGGAGTCCTCATATGCGATACTATTACCATCGTACCTCACATTTTCGTCATTACTAATAGCCACCCGAGCATATTTAATACTACTATTTATACTTACCCAATCTCCATTTTCAAAAACAGTAATATCATCCTTAATATCTTTGATAGCAGCTGTGGCCCCTTTAGCCTCTATTCTACCACCTTCTCCTATTCTGATACCTACTCCGGTACCATCGCCTTCTCCCGTAATCCCATAATTTTCCGATGAAACATCTACTAGGCAGTTGGTTACATAGAGGTCGTGTTTTTTAGCAATGCGAATTCCGTGGCTACTTCCCCGCCTCGTTCGAATGAAAAGTTCAGCGTTCTCTCCCACGCCTTCGATTCTGATGGAATTTCCTGAACTCTCTACTACACTCTTGTTTTTTGCACTAGTTCCGAAGGTGCATGCTCCCTCTACTTTTATGGTAAAATCGGGAATATCCTTTGCATAGATGCCCTGTACCGGCTTATTACTATTAATATTTTTGATCAGAAGAGTGTTAGTATTATGATCCCACTTCCAATAACCATTCCAGTTCTCCGTGTTATCCAGATTGTTTCCACTCTGGGACTGCGAAGCATCCTGGTTCAAGGGATCTGAAACCTTCTCGCCTAGCACCCAAAGAACTTGTGCCGACGCCGTGTAGGAAACACCTACCAACCCTAGTAATGCTAGAGCCATGGAGGCTACATAGAGCCATCCTTTGTGTACCATGTTTTTCATACCTGTTGTCTTTTTTGTGTCTTGCCCTCTCTTCTCCCTAGCGCTTACCAAGAAGTGGAACGAGCTAGACGGGTTCTTGTTTTTCTGTTATTATTCTATTATTCTAACGTGCTTTTCTTTTTAATAAGTTGACCTCAAAACGAGTCGCGACTCGAGAGGTGGGGGAGGCCAAAAGAGAGAGGATCGGGAGCAAGCCACCAAGAGTCCTACTCTCGCCTGTGGCTTGCCTCCCATTACCCCTCTTTGCGTCTGGGGCGAACTCTCCGCAACCCTCTTCTCTACTTTACGGTATTCTGAGAAGATCTATGCGGGCTTCATGGATTCTAAGGATGGTTGCCAGACGCTCTCCGGAACGATTTGTGTTTTTCGTTTTTCGCTATCATGTGGTCTCCTCTCTCCTCTCCCGGAAAAGCAGAAGACCTGTTTTTCTACTTCAACTAAACTTTCTCTCTCGAGGCCCCTCATGGGCTTTATTTTCTACGAGCAAAAGTACCCTCTCCTCACAAAATAAATCTTGCAAAATCGTTCAAAATTCTTGCAAAATCGTGCATTCTTCATCTTGCCCAATCTTGCAAAATTGGTCACAACATCCTTGTAACAAACTAAGGCATAGCCATTTAGCAGTGACACGCAGAGACCCACTGGGGACCTCTGAGAGAGGGCCCCTTCTTTGAAGGGCTTGACAAAAAGGGAAAAGTATTACGGGTAAAAAATTTTTCCTTCCTGCCTAGAATCGCACCCCATTTTCACCCGAAAAATAAAAAAGTTTCGGGCAGTGGGCGGAGTACTTTTCTGCCAAGAAAAAGTGATAATCTAGGCAAGCATTTCACGAAGGCTCCCCTTTTGAGAAAAAGAGGGTGTATTCGAGGAGGGCTCAATCCCCTCTATGGGACCTCTTCAAAGAAGGCATCTCTCCCCCCGAGGGTAGGGAAAAAATAAAATAGGGGCTGTAGGCGAACCCACAACCCCGACTCTCTCTAGGAGAGGGAAAACGCTAAGAGAAGTATTCCCACGCAGGAAGAGGAGCCCCTCAGCCCCACCCCCGTGCCGTTATCTTATTTCGCAACCAGTAGAACGGTCGTTGTCTTGCCACTTCTTACAAGGTACTTACCGGCAGCTAGACCTGTAAGATCGAGACGAGCTACACCGGCCTCATCAGCTAGCGTGCGGAGCACTTCTGCTCCATCAAGCGAGAGCAGCTGTACCATAGTCCCGGGCTCTACACCCGTGAGGGTAGTTGCTTTTGATGCAGGATTGGGGTAAAGACGGCCTTCTGAAGAGGCGACCTCTTCGATAGCAGAGGTCTTCTTAAAGTAGGCTTCTACCATAGTAGCTCTCAAGACCAGAAACTTTTTCGTTTTGGTAATGTCTACGCCGTTGGCGGTAAGCTTAGCAAGCTCATAATTAGCATTCGGTCGATCCGTCACCGTCACCTCCGTACCATAAGGGAGAAGTCCATTATGCGAGAGATAGATATGCCCATGCTGAGGAGAGACCACTGTTACCATATAAGATCTTGCCCTGAAGGTAGCCTCTACTACCGTGTTCGTCTTAACGATAAACGACTTCGTCTCTGTGATGACCTCTCCATTGGCCGTAAGGCGTACTAGCTCGTAGCCTTGATCTGGGAAAGCCGTTACCAATACCTCCGTGCCACGAGGTACCTGCCCACTATACGAGAGCGTGATCTTACCATGCTTAGACTCCTTGGCCCTTACCGTAAAGCCTTCGGTATCAAAGAGGGCTTCTACCATGGTGGCTTCCTTTACCACAAACTTTTTGGTAGCCGTAATATCTACCCCATTAGCCATAAGCTTGACAAGGCTATACCCTTCGTTAGCACGCACCGTCACCGATACCTCCGTACCATAAGAGACCAGACCACTATGGGAGAGAAGAATCTCGCCATGCTGAGGCACCTTAGCACTTACGGCATACGACTCCGGCTGGAAGCTCGCCTCTACCGTGGTAGCCCCCTGCACTACAAACCTCTTCGCCTCCGTGATGTCTACCCCATTGGCCCAGAGCTTGAGTAGCCTATAACCGGGATTCGGAGTAACCGTTACCACCACCTCCGTACCATAGGGTACTATACCCGACCGAGAGAGCGAGATGCTCCCGCCCTCACTCGGAGCCGAAGAGACATTGTACTTATTCGCCTCAAACTGAGCTGAGATCTCGGTATTGCGGGTTACGACAAACTCTTTGGTATTAGTAATATTTTCGCTGCCCGCAAAGATCTTCGTTAGGTGATAGCCTGCATCGGCGGTGGCCTTAACCTTTAGTTTGGTAGCAAAAGGTACGGACGTGAGCGAGCCACTATAGTTCGTAACCTCTACCCTACCATGGTGCATATTCGAAGCAAACGTAATGTGGAAGGCTGGAGCACTCCCTCTCTGGATCACACACGTAGCCTTCCGGAGCGTTGCATCACTCTGCCGGATAGTTCCACCGGCCACCACGGCCCCCAAAGGCTGCTTTACGTAGGCTTTCTCTAGGGTTAGTTGGGAAAAACCATCGATCAGGGCATCGTTGGAAGTTGTCGTAAGCGAAGCATTCAGGTTGGAAAGACTTAGCCGTTTACTCTGTTGCGAAGTGCCGATACAAGAGGTTGTACTCGCTATCGTAAGGTCAATATCTCGGATCTTTAGCTCACCCTCGTGGCTATCATCCCAAATACCGGGATAACGACCACTTGCAGCGGGTACTAGCTCAAGGGCAGCTCCATTACCGGATGCCTCAATACCTAGACCTCCGGCATCCTCTATTTTGATACAGGGCCCCTGATTCGTTGTTATTTTATTCGATCCGGCACACACGAGCCTGAGAAGCTTATCAGAATGATGAGAGGAGATTCCCCCACCCTCCTCAGAGGCAATAGTGGCCGCATTGAGCCTGAGTACATGCGCCTCCGGATTATAGAGCACCTCTCCGGACTTGATAACGGAGCCGTATCTTTCGGGGGTTAAATTCGTTCTGTACTTATGCAACTTGAGCTCCCCAACAGAGATAGGGAAATAGGGTGCCAGCAACACCCATTGCTCACTGAGGGTCTCTCCAGAGGCTTTATCAATAAGCTGACCGGACAAATACGCAACATCGACATCGCCTTCGGTAGTACGAGCATAGGTCTGGCTCTCGTTAATATTTACCCAATTGCCCCCTTCGTTTACTTGAATATACTCTTTTACGCCCTCAATAGCACCCAGTCTACCCTTAGCCTCTATACTACCGTCATTGCTTAATCGGATACCTACTCCATCTCCATTCCCTTCTCCTACAATCCCAAAGGTGAAGCGAGAAGAGACATTGACATAGCAATTGCTCACCATGAGATAATGCTTTCTTGCAATACGGATACCGGAGCTGTAGTCTCGAGGTGTCTTAATAAATAAAGCGGCTTTGGCCCCTACGCCTTCGATAGAGATAGGACAGCTTGAAGCCTCTATCACACTCTTACCCGGTATGGTATTCTCGAACGAACACTCCCCCTCTACCCGAATCGTAAAATTGGGGATGCTTCTAACCTGGATCCCTTGTATCGGTTTATTGCTTTTGAGATCCTTGATCAGTAGCGTATGGGTGGTACAATCCCAAGTCCATTCTCCATTCCAACTCTCCACCGCACTGAGGTCGTTGTCTCTCTGGCTATTCGAGGCATTCTTATGGAGAGGATTATCAACCCTCACACCCAACACCCAAAGCACCTGTGCCGATGACGTGTAGCCTCCCCCTAACACCCCGAGTAGGGATAGAGCAATAGAGACTATATATAACCATCCTCTGTGTATTGTTCTCTTCATACCATTTCGGTTTCCTATCTTGATCTCCCGTTTTTCTTTTGTTATACGCTCCAACCCCAAAAAGAGGGGTGCGCAAGATAGACTCTAAGGCTCTCGGCCCGGCGACATCGGGGATATCTTCTCTTTTTCGATCCCCTTGGTGCCTTATCCCGTTATAAGCTGAAAGAGGGCTTTTTCTCTTCTGTCTTAGCCCTGATAGCTCTGTGAGAGCTCCTATCTTTCCTTTTCGCAACAAAAATAGAGAACTTTGCCGAATAAGGTCTTGCAAATTCCGTCGAAAGGCTCTCAAGACTATGCACCCATCGTTCACTTTGCCCTTGCGATGGTGATCAAAGTACTCTTACAACCCCCTATTTACAAGAGACTTGATACAGATATTTCCCTACCGACTCCCGTTCTAATCGAGAGAAACAGAAAAAGGGGCACGGCCAACCCTCCTTAGTCGGAGTGTATAGCCATGCCCCTCTTTTTACTGGGGAAATTATCTTCTTCTCCCGTAGACCCCTCCCGTTTATGAGAGAAGGTCTAGCAAAAAGAAGTGATAAGCGGATTACTCAGCCGTCTCAGTAGCAGCCTCAGCAGCTACCTCTTCTACGAACTCGGGGTCATGCCCGGTTTCTTCTCGGGCAGCCTTAGCGCGTTCATAGTCTTCGCGGCGCATTACCACCATGCCATTAAACGCCCGTAAGCCGGTACCTGCAGGGATAAGATGACCGCAGATTACGTTTTCTTTGAGGCCGAGCAAATCGTCTACCTTAGCATTAATAGCAGCCTCGTTGAGCACCTTTGTGGTCTCCTGGAACGAAGCCGCGGACATAAAGCTCTTAGTCTGCAAGGCAGCACGCGTGATACCCTGGAGTACTTGGCGACTGGTCGCAGGTACAGCCTCACGCACGCGCATCGGTGTCAAATCGCGGCGTTGGAGCGAACTATTTTCGTCTCGAACGGCAGAGGCAGGGATAAGAGCTCCTGCACGATATTTTTCTGAATCGCCGGCATCTTCTACCACATTCATACCCCAGAGGCGGTCGTTCTCTTCTTGGACGTCCTGCTTGTCGACCATCTGCTTCTCGAGGAAGAGAGAGTCGCCCGGCTCCATGATTTCGACCTTACGCATCATCTGGCGCACGATTACTTCGAAGTGCTTATCGTTAATGCCTACGTTCTGCTTACGATATACGCCTTGGATCTCGTTTACAATATACTCTTGGAGAGCCGTCGGCCCCTTGATCGCTAGAATGTCGCTCGGAGTTACCGCCCCATCGGAGAGAGGGGTACCGGCACGTACTACGTCGCCATTCTGAACCAAAATATGCTTTGCTGTAGGGATAAGATATTTACGGACTTCTCCCAAACGGCTCGTAACTGAGACTTCGCGATTGTTACGCTTGATCTTACCGATCTCTACTACCCCATCAATTTCGGAAAGGATAGCAGGGTTGGACGGATTGCGGGCCTCGAATAGCTCCGTTACTCGGGGAAGACCGCCCGTGATGTCGCCGGCACTTGCCAGTACACGAGGGATCTTGTAAAGCTCATCTCCGGGGTTCACCTGCATCTTACCCTTAGTCTTAGGATTGAAGGTAAGACGACAGCCGGCGGGGAGAGAGTAAAGTTTCTCGGTGCCTGTAGCAGGATCGACGATCTTGAGCTCGGGGAGTTTGCTCTTTTCCTTCGACTCAATAACCATCACATCGTGGTAACCCGAGGTAGCATCCACCGTATCCTTGTAGTTAACACCCTCTTCGAGGTTTACATACTCGAGAGTACCGGCCGTTTCTGCCACTACTACAGAGTTGAATGGGTCCCACTCAGCAAGGGTTTGCCCCTTTACTACCTTATCGCCGGTCTTGCAATGAAGCTTCGAACCATACTGGAGGTCGTAGGTCTTCAAAAGGTTGTGCGACTCGGGGTGATAGAGGAAGATCTCTGACTCTCGGCTGGCAATCACACGGTAGTCTTGACCGGGGATCACAATAGCACGGAGGTCCGAACTCAATTCTACGATAGCCTCTTCTTCCTTCACCACAATCGAGCGGTTCGTATTTTCGCTACCGGCAACCCCACCCGCATGGAATGTACGGAGGGTAAGCTGTGTACCGGGTTCACCAATAGACTGAGCGGCAATTACCCCTACAACCTCCCCAATCTGAACGGGACGGTGCGTAGCGAGATTGCGGCCGTAACACTTTGCACAAACGCCATAGCGCGAGTCGCAGGTCAATACCGAGCGAATCTCTACACTCTTGATGTTGGCAGCCTTGATCTTCTCAGCCTCTTGTTCGCGGATCTCTTCACCGGCAGCCACAATAAGCTTGCGGTTGGGGTCCGTATAATCGTTCGTATTATAGATATCTTGTACAGAGGTACGCCCAATGATGCGAGACTCGAGAGAAGCCACTTCGTTGTCGCTTTCGTCTACCACGGCAGAGACTTCGATACCACGGAGGGTACCACAATCCTCTTCGTTAATGATCACATCATGAGACACATCCACCAAACGACGAGTAAGGTAACCGGCATCGGCAGTCTTAAGAGCCGTATCCGCAAGACCTTTACGAGCACCGTGGGTAGAGATAAAGTACTCTTGTACAGAAAGACCTTCGAGGAAGTTCGAAGTAATAGGGTTCTCAATAACAGCCCCACCTTCGCTACCACTCTTCTGAGGCTTAGCCATAAGACCACGAAGCCCAGCCAACTGACGGATCTGCTCCTTAGAACCACGGGCTCCGGAGTCGAGCATCATGTAGATACTATTGAAGCCATCGTTGTCTTTTTTGAAGCCCTCCATCA
>ERZ772956.1504-NODE-1504-length-15833-cov-8.500697_pt1 | contig 15833 bp, 14 predicted proteins | sample MGYA00580683_ERZ772956 | MGnify/ENA primary metagenome ERZ772956 (study PRJEB29015, sample SAMEA2738077) | human oral metagenome | biome: human oral; feature: human-associated habitat; material: saliva | place: China | collected 2212 ... | reverse complement strand
TTATTGAAAATTTAATAAAACAAAATACAATAATGACAGATAAATTTGACATAACTGTCACTAATCCACCTTATATGGGAAATAGTAGAATGAATGGAATTTTAAAAGAGTATATTGATAAAAATTATTCTGATGTAAAAAGTGATTTGTTTGCAGTATTTTTTATAAAATGTAGTGAAATAACAAAGAAAAAAGGGTACTTAGCTTTTATGTCTCCATTTGTGTGGATGTTTATAAAATCTTATGAAGAATTAAGAAAAATATTTATTGAAGGAAAAACTATATCAAGTTTAGTTCAATTAGAATATTCAGGCTTTGAAGATGCAACAGTACCTATTTGTACTTTCGTATTACAGAATAGTTACACAGATAAAAAAGGTGAATACATAAAACTTTCAGATTTTAAAGGTGCTAAAAATCAACCTATAAAAACATTAGAAGCTGTTAAAAATCCAAATTGTAATTGGAGATTTCAAGCTAAACAAAAAGATTTTGAAAAGATACCAGGAAGCCCAATAGCTTATTGGGTAAGTGATTATACAAGAGAAATATTTGAAAAAAATCAGAAGTTGGGAGAAGTTGGAGAGGCAAAGGCTGGATTACAAACAGGAGATAATAATAGATTTTTAAGATTATGGAATGAAGTAAGTTTTACTAAAATTGGATATAATATGGCAAATTCACAAGAAGCCTTGGAAAGTAAAAAGAAATGGTTTCCTTGTAATAAAGGTGGAGAAGTTAGAAAATGGTATGGTAATCAAGAATATTTAGTTAATTGGGAAAATGATGGCTACGAAATTAAAGATTTAAAAAATGCTGTTGTAAGAAATCCTAATTATTACTTTAGAGAATGTATTTCTTGGGGACTTATTACTTCTGGAGGATCTTCATTTAGATATTTCCCTAAAGGTTTCATATTTGATATAAGTGCAGTAACTTATTTTATAGAAAAAAAAGAAAAGGAAATTTTAGGAGTTCTTAATTCAAAATATTTCTTAGAGCTTTCTCAAATTATTAATCCTACTATTAATTTTTCTAATGGAGTATTCGCATTATTACCTGCATTATTTACACAAAATGAAAAATTTAATAAGCTAGTAGAACAAAATATATCTATCTCAAAAGAAGAATGGGATTCAAGGGAAACTTCTTGGGATTTTGAAAGATTATCTTTAATTGATGGAAAAGATCTAAAGAGTGCTTATGAAAATTATTGTTCTTATTGGAGAGATAATTTTGTTCAACTACATAAAAATGAAGAAGAATTAAATAGGCTTTTCATAGAAATTTATGATTTACAAGATGAAATGGATGAAAAAGTTTCTTTTGATGATATTACTATTTTAAAGAAAGAAGCTAAAATTGTTGAGATTGATAATAGTAAGGCTAAAGAATTTTCTAGTGAGTCAGAAAGATATCTATATGATAGAGGAGTCAGTTTAGAATTCAACAAAGATGAACTTGTAAAACAATTCTTATCATATGCTATTGGATGCATTATGGGAAGATATTCAATAGATAAGCCAGGACTAATTATGGCAAATAGTGATGATGTATTAGAATTATCTTCAAATAAATTCCTTGTTAAAGATGCTAATGGAGATATAAGACAAGAAGTTAAAACTGAATTTCTTCCTGATGAATTTGGAATTTTACCAATAACAGCTGAAAAAGATTTCTCAAATGATATAGTTGAAAAAATAAAAGAATTTATAAAGTATGTTTATGGAGAAGAAAATTTAAAAGATAATCTTAATTTTATAGCAGAAGCATTAGGAAATAAAGATAATAAACCTGCTGAAGAAATTATTAGAACATATTTTATAAAAGATTTCTATTCAGATCATTTACAAAGATATCAAAAAAGACCAATCTATTGGTTAATGAATAGTGGAAAGAAAAATGCTTTTTCTTGTTTATTCTATATGCACAGATATGAGCCTTTAACAGTTGCAAGAGTGAGAGCAGATTATTTGATACCTTATCAAGAAATGTTAGAAAATAAGAGAAAGTTTATAGAAAGACAGTTATCAGATGATGATATATCAGCAAAAGAAAAGAAAAATATTGAAAAACAATTAAAAGAATTAGATACATCATTAAAAGAATTAAGAGAATATGCTAATGAGGTAAAACATATTGCTGAACAAAAGATTCCATTGGATTTAGATGATGGAGTTAATGTTAATTATGAAAAATTAGGGGTTATTCTTAAAAAGAGGTAGGGGAAATTCTTTATGTTTTATTCAGAAAAACCAATAATTTCAAAAAATGAAGATTTATTAGGGAGAAAAAAAGTTGCCAGTGACCTAGCAAAAGAATTTGAATATTATAAGAATAAAGATAGTTTAACAATTGGAATAGTTGGTAAATGGGGAAGTGGAAAAACTTCATTTATAAATATGGTATTGGAAAGTTTTAAAGGTAACAATAATTATATAGTAATAAAATTTAATCCTTGGAATATTTCTTCAAGAAAACAACTTATAAGTGATTTTTTTCTTCAATTATCAAATAGTATAAAAAAAGAAGACATGAATGCTGAAATTATGAGTACTATTGAAAAATCACTAGGGATACTATCAAAATTTTTTAAACCGCTAGGTCTTATTCCACCTCTTTCACTATTAGGTACTATTGGAGATATTACAGAAAAAGCAAGTGGGTTTATCAATGAATATCTTGAAGCTGAAAAAGAAGATTTAGAGACATTGAAAAGTAATATAAATCAGGAATTAGAGAATCTTGATAAAAAACTTCTCATAGTAATTGATGATATTGATAGATTATGTGATGAAGAAATAAGAGAAATATTTCAATTGGTAAAATCTATTGCTGATTTTAAAAATACAATATATATTCTTTCTTATGATAGAGAAATAGTTACTAAAGCATTGGATAAAACTCAACAAGATAAAGGTGAAGAATATTTAGAAAAAATAGTCCAAGTTCCTTTAGTGTTACCTTATATTTCAAAAAGTGATTTAGATAAAATATTTATAAATAGACTTAATATAACAATTAATATTCCAGATGAAGAATACGATAACTCATATTTTTCTGAGATATATTATAATGGATTAGCTGAAAATTTCGAATGTTTAAGAGATATAGAAAGATATATGAATGTGTTTAGTTTAGGGATTAATCTTGCAAGAGAAGAATTAAATATAAATGACTATATTGCTATAACTTTAATAAAAGTATTTGAGCCTGATTTGTATGAATATATAAAAAATAATAAAGATTATTTTTCTGGTACAAAATTTAATGAATTTTTGAATAAAGATAAGAAAGAAATTTTAGGTGAGTTAGAAGAAATTTATAAAAAGTTAAAAAAACTTGAAAAAAGAAAAGTAAAAAGACTAATGGAGGCAATTTTTCCTAAATTAAAAGAAACGAACTATGATGAAAGTTTTATTGATATTTGGGGTAAAGCAAGAAGAATAGCGACACCAGTATATTTTGAAAGTTATTTTAGATTAGATTTTCCAGAAGATGAAATAAAAAAGTCAGAAATAGAAAAATTTAAAAAATTTTCAACTGAAGAAGATTTAATTGAAATTTTTAATATAGATAATAAAAAAAGAATAAGATTTTTAGAATTAATAACAGGAGAAATTGAAGAAATATCAGATGAAAAGGCAATAATATTATTAAAATTCATCTTTAGTATAGAAAGTGAACTAAAATATGAAGATTCAAAAGGTATCTTTACTTTTATGGATAGTCCAAAATATAAGGTTACTAGAATATTTTATAAAATAATAAAAAAAAACTTTAATGAACGCTCTACTATCTTTTTTATTAGAATTTATAAATTCATACTCTTTTTTATACTCGTCTATCTTTTTATTATACTCTTCATTAATTTTATCAATTTCCTTTTTATAAAAGGATTTAGCATATTGATCAGAGAACTCAAAAATAGTATTTCCTTGTTGTATTCTTAAGTTAGGAGCATATTTAGGCTCTGGCTTATTTATTGGATCTTTTGCTATAACAGAAGCTACTGCTGGATTTATTTTAATTACACAATCTAGTTCACTTTGTGTTGGCTTAGGCGGTACTTTATTTTCTATAGCTGCACCGCATATTTTAATTGCATTTGAAATAGTTTCTATCGCCTGTTCTTGTGAGCAACTAAACCATTCTTTTCCTACATTTGTTGAACGTTGTAATTCGTGAGCTTTCTGTTCAACTTCAAAAGGTTTATTTACATAAATAGAGTAATCAACTTTGTAAGGATATGGGCAACCTGTATTGTAAAGTTCATAAGCACGAATGTAAGGCGTTCGCTCGGTATAACCAATTTTTAATATACCTGGCATTGCTTTGTTTGAAATAATATAGACCCAACCAGCCATAAATAACTTATTTTCTCCTTTTTATCTTCTGCCAAATCTCCCCTACCCCTCTTTGCTAAAGAGGGGATTGGATCTTTGGAGAGTTAAATATCTATGTTCTACTTTAACGTTTTTTGAAAGCAGATAATTTAATCTCTATTGAAATTAAAATGTAAATGAGCCAGTTACAATCAATTTACTAAAGAATTTCCCCTCTTTAGCAAAGAGGGGGAGGGGAGATTTACTCGCTTCACTCGCACTTCGTGCCGTTGCTAAAGCAACGTTCAAACGCAAGCGTTTGTGGCAGAAGCTAATCCAACCTCATACTCAATAATCCCTCATATTCTAAAATATAAATAGCCCACTACTATCAACTTACCCAAGAATTCCCCCCTCTTTAGCAAAGAGGGGTTAGGGGAGATTTGGCAGACGTTAATCCAACCTCATACTCAATCAGCCCTTACATTCTCTAAAAACAAATAAATCTGCTCGACTACCGCTTCAATTTCACGCATGACTTCATCATTGCTAAATCGCATCACCGTAAAACCAAGTGAATTTAATTCTGCATCTCGCAATGCGTCTTTTTCCTGATAATCAGGTTCATAATGCTGACTACCATCTAATTCGATAATCAGCTTTGCTTTTGCACAATAAAAATCAACGATATAACTTAAAAGTGGCTTTTGTCGATTAAATCGAAATCCTAATAATTGATCTCGATTGATGCGTTGCCATAATTTTCTTTCCGCATCCGTTTGATCCACTCTCAATTTCTGCGAATTCTCTTTTAAGTATTTTTCATAGGGTTGCATGAACGCTATTTCTTACCGTTCTCAATCCCTTCACTCAACACCTTTTGAAACTGCTCATAATCACAAAAACCATGTTCATCTTTTTCACAGCCCTTGAGGGTTAATGCTGTTTGGTTTGGTGGTGTTGCTAAACTTAATGGCGTGATGTTAATCAGCTGTTCGGTGGTTTGATACACATAATCCAACTTAAATTTGAGCTTGCCACTTGGTTTATGCTTCCACACTTCAAATAGCAACTTGCCACCGATTGGGATATTTTCCAATGAATCATTCAATTCATAAGGCTCAACACCCAATGCCGCAAGCAGAGCGACGATATTAGAATCGTGTCCAACCAATAAGTTAATTTTGTTTTCACTATTTAGCTGTTGCTGAATAAATGCTAACAACGGATATGAGACATTTTGTGCTAACGCTTCGTTGTTTTTAAATAACGTGCGGTAATATTCGTTTTTAATTTCGTTAATTGCACGCCATTTTTCTTGGCTATCCACACGGCCGTTTGCGATTTCTGAATCAGGCTTGCCCACATAATGCGCGAGTAATAATGCACTGACAATTTTCTTTCCGGTGCTGATAGAGCCAGTAATTTTGACTGACTTGCCGTCTTTAATACTGTATTCACCGACTTTTCCACCTAAATCACACTCGCCTTTTTGTAAGCAATTTGGTGAGTTTTTGTAATCAATGATTTCACTCAATAGTGCATAATTTGGCGCTAATTTTTGCTGTAAAGCGGTTAAATCAACGTTATTTTTTGCAGATTCAATCAAGGCTTGACTTGGATTATGCGCTTGTGTATTAAAAATCGGATCTTTTTCTGAACCAATTTTACCGTGATGTTGCAGTTGAACATTACAGCCCGCAAATGCACCAGAAACAATTGCCTGACCTGTTGCAATGGTGCGTTGTACACCATTCGCATAAGCGAAAATACCTTCACCCGATGCACAACGTTCAGTTGTTAATAACCCTTTATCTGCAAGCCATTGACCTAAATACTGTCCGAAATAGGTTTCTAGCACCGTCCCTTTTGCAGTGAGATAGCCAGATGGTACATTCCATTTTGCCCATTCATAAGGGGAATATTTCGCCATTTCTTGCGGATCTTTTTCCACTGGTGAACGCAATCCGTGTCGGCTGAAAATCAATACTTTCTCTAATTCATAATCAGAACTTGAGGAAGTTTGACCATTTTCTGTTGCAAACGCACTACTTGCTAAAGCTGAGCCAAGCAAAAGTGCGGTGAATTTTAGGGTTATTTTTTTCATATTCGAGACTTAATCATTTAATGTTGAAATTGAGCTATAAAAATTCAAGGCATATTTGGTGCCGTAAACTAACACCATAAATACTGCAACAATATTGACTACCGCAAAAAAGATTAGTTGTTTACTGTTGCTCTCCACCCAGAGCATTTTAAATAATGCGAGCGTACCAATATTTTCATCAAGTTCGCTCTCTCCGCTTAGTGTTCTTAAGGTTTTCAGCATCTTGCGTACAAAAGCGACAGTATTTATTGCCATGACGCTGAGTGCAATAAATCCTGAAGCCAAACTTAAAAACAGCACTAGCACATTACTCCACGCCCAATGTGTCCAATTCAGCTCAGAATACATAAATAACGCGAGTGATAAAAACAACACAGCGGGTGTTAAATTTCGCAAAAACATTAAATAGTCATCACCAATTCTAAATAAAAATTGCAAAAAACTGACTTTCTTCATTACTTACGAATTTTCCAACTTTTCTTGGTTTTCATTAAACGCACTTTGCCGTCTTTGGACACATAGCCGCCTTTGACTGCCTCTAAAATCGTGTTTTCAGGCAAATCAGAAGCAAACACTTCAACCTGTTGCTTATCTTCTGAAAGAATGCCGTACACCTCTTCTGAAAGAATGCCGTACACCGTTTGAGTTTTATTGGCAGGATCATCTAACTTAATATCCGCCACATCAAACACTTGCACGCAAGCTTTTTTCAAATAAGAGTAAGACTCTCCTAAATTTTGAAAGCAACCGTGAGCATCTGATTTCCCTTTGTCCAGACACAACATTTCACCTTGAGATTGTGCATGACTACAAGCGGTCAAAATCATGGCAAAAGTTGCAAGGGCTAAGGTTTTTTTCATCATTTTAAAAAATCTCTTTTAATTTGGATTCATCTAAAATAACACGGTCGTCATCTAACAATAATGCTGGAAAGCCTGCATAGCCTTGTGCTTTTGCATCATCAAATGCGGCGTGACGATCACGCAAACGCAACCATTGTTTCAAGTTTGGAATGGAAGATAATACTTCCACTGACTCATAATCCACGCCTAAGCGTTTTAACTCTGCGACAAATGGCGCTGTATCTGGGCAATCTGCCGCATAATAAAGAATGGGTTTCATTATTCACCTTCTTGTTCTGCTGCCGCAGTTGGGTTCAATTTCGGTTCGCCAATTTTGGTTAAGCGGTTACGATCACGATGTTCAAATGGCGCATCATAATTCGGGATAATCAGGATAGTGGTTTGATCATATGACCAACTGCCATCATCATGGAATTTCACCGTCATTTCAAAACTTTCCGTGGTAAATGAACGCTCTAAGAACGGATTAGAAATGATGCCGTTTGTCAGTGAACCGCGAACCGCTTTTACCGTAAACTCTTTCGCATCAGCCGGTGCATTACCGACAGCAATAAACGTTTGGCCGCGTGGAATGCTACCAGTTAATAAAATATTGCCTGTTTCAGGTTCCCATAACCAATAACCCACTTGGTCGTGGAATGTTTCCACTTCGCCTGGCTGTACAATATGGGTGTGATAACGTAATCCATAATAGAGTTGCGGACCATTGGTTTGACCATCAGTTGGATGGGCTTCGTAACGTTCGATATAAGGATCTTTTTCTGGCCCTTCTGCTTTCGGGTTGATATCCACACCACGCTTACCTTCCCAAACACCCGCTAATCTAGCCAATGGGCCTAAATTCGCGAGTGTATTAGGATCAGTTTCTGCTTCCGTGTAGATATCGTCTGGGTATTGAAAATCTTTCATCATTTTCTCCTTATATCGTTGTGTTAATGCGTAAAGTGCGGTTGTTTTTTTACCTATTTTTTACAGCCTGGGAAACCTAAGGCTTCACGGCTCGCATAATACGCTTCCGCCACACCTTTAGTTAATGCTCGAATGCGTAAAATATAGCGTTGACGTTCTGTGACCGAAATTGCTTTACGTGCATCTAACAAGTTAAAGCTGTGTGCGGCTTTTAATATACGCTCGTAAGCTGGTAATGGTAAAGGTCGTTCTAATTCTAATAAGCTTTTCGCTTCTTTTTCGTATTGATCGAAGCAATAGAACAAGAAATCGGTATCGGCGTATTCAAAGTTGTAAGTTGATTGCTCTACTTCATTTTGATGGAACACATCGCCGTAAGTGGTTTTGCCTAGTGGACCATCTGACCAAACTAAGTCATACACAGAATCTACGCCTTGAATGTACATCGCTAAACGCTCTAAACCATAGGTCACTTCACCTGTTACTGGTTTACATTCTAAGCCGCCCACTTGTTGGAAATAGGTAAATTGGGTCACTTCCATACCGTTTAACCACACTTCCCAGCCCAAGCCCCATGCGCCTAAGGTTGGGTTTTCCCAGTTATCTTCTACGAAACGAATGTCGTTTTTGGTCGGATCGAAACCGAGCATTTCAAGCGAGCCTAAATAAAGTTCTTGAATGTTATCTGGAGAAGGTTTGATCACTACTTGGAATTGGTAGTAGTGTTGTAAACGGTTTGGGTTTTCCCCGTAGCGACCGTCTGTCGGGCGGCGTGAAGGTTGCACATAAGCAAATGCCATCGGCTCTGGACCTAATGCGCGTAATGCGGTCATTGGGTGAGAGGTACCTGCGCCCACTTCCATATCAAAAGGTTGCACAATGGTGCAGCCTTGGTTTGCCCAATATTCTTGCAGGGCTAAAATCATACCCTGGAATGTTTTTACGTTAAATTTTGTGCTCATAATCGTTGATCTAATGTGATTAAAAATGCCCGCATTATACTTGAAAGCGCAAGGCTGATAAAGGTGAAAAAGTGCGGTCAAAAAACGAATTTTTTTACAAAATGAACAGAATTTTTAAAGTAAATGAAAATTCTCAACTAGGAAATGAATGTCTATTGTGCCAAAATAGCGCCTCTTTTTAAAAAGAGGAACCAACTTAATGAAAACTAACTTAATTACTACCGCACTTTTATTGAGTGCATCGGTTTTTGTACAAGCTGAAACCAAAACCGAGCTTGAACCGATCAATGTGTATTCGGCTTACGCAACGCCAGTAAACCAAGATCAAACTGCATCATCAGTCACCGTATTAACAGAAAAAGATTTTGCAGAACGTAATGCAACTTATGTGAGTGATGTATTGAAGACTGTGCCGGGTGTGGCAATGGGGGCAACTGGAGGCCGTGGTGCGGTAACTAGCTTATTCTTGCGAGGAGCAGAATCCAATCATACGGTGGTAGTGATTGATGGTGTAAAAATGAATCCTGTAAATGATGGTTTTGATTTTGGGGGATTAACACTAAGCAATATTGAACGAATTGAAGTATTACGTGGTGAACAATCTGCGTTATGGGGAAGCGATGCGATTGGTGGTGTAGTTTACATCACAACCAAAAGCGGCCTATATAAAGAAAAACCGTTAAACATTGATTTTGATTTAGGATTGGGGTCTCACCGTACACGTGATGCATCAGCTACTATTTCAGGCTACCAAGGAGGCTTCTATTACGCACTCCATGGAGATAGTCATCGCACGGCTGGCATTTCTGTATTAAGTAAAGATAAATTCAATTATAAAGCTTTAGACGGTACATCAATTCCAACAGGTGGAGCAATTGAGCGTGATGGATTCCATCGCGACAATGGTTCATTGCGTTTAGGCTATGATGATAATAATAAAGGTGTGGAAGTCTTAGCATCACACTCTTCACAAACAACCAAAAATGATACGTCATTATTAAGTGAAGCTACGGATAAAGACTTTTTCCGTACACGTGAAAGCACATTAAAATTAAGTGGTTATACTGGCAATGATCAAGATCTATTTAAGCATAAAGCTAGTGTTAGTCATATCAAAAATGATTATGATTATGTAAGTACATCCCCATATACTCGTGATTGGAAAAAACTCAATGCAAATTATCAACTTGATATTAACTTTGATCGTGAAGGTTATTTAAAACAAGGTATAAGTGTATTAGGTGAATATCAAAAATCACATTATGAAGCTCAATCTTCTTATTCAACATTCAAAGAACAAAAATTAATTGAAAAAAGCATTGCCACAGAATACCGTTTATTTACTGAAGATGACCACAGTCTTTCTTTAAGTGGGCGTTTTACTGATAACAAGCAATTTAAAAATACTTTTACAGGACGATTAGCTGGTGCTTATCGTTTATCACCAAACTTTAAAGTACATACAAGTTTGGGCACAGCGGTGCATAATCCAACTTTTACTGAATTATATGGTTATTCTGCAACTTGGTTAGGTAATCTTTCTCTTAAACCTGAAAAAAGTCGTGGCGGTGAGTTAGGTTTGTTGATGGTAACAAACGACAAACAGCATACTTTTGATGTAACTTACTTTGCTCGCATTATAGATAATTTTATCGGTTCTGAACCTGTTTCTGCGGGTATTAGTCGTGCAGTGAATGTAAAAGGTAAAACTAAAGTAAATGGTGTTGAAATTACATATAGAGGCAAAATTACCAAAGATTTAACCAGCTATGCGAACTATACTTATACTCATATTAAAAATGGTGAAATAAAACGCGGTGCAGAAGGTTTATCTTTAGATCGCCGTCCTAAACATACCGCAAATGTAGGGTTAGCATATCAAATCACTGAAAAACTAGGTTCTGATGTAAACATCTCGTACGTAGGTAAACGTCTTGATACCTATTGGGGCACATGGCCATCAAAACGAGTTGAAATGCCATCTTACACTTTGGTAAATTTAGGTGTGAATTATCAATTAATTCCAAATCTAAACATATATGCGAACTTGAACAACGTATTTAATAAAAAATACGAAAATGCTATCGAATATGGTCAAGATGGACGTAATGTTTACGTTGGATTGAAAGGATCGTTCTAATTATTATCCACATATAAGGGCGTGCTTAGCACGCCTTTTTACATTCTTGATGGCGTAGCGTATCATTATCTATATGCAAAAAACTCGCTTAATTTTAACCGCACTTTTCTTGCCCTTGACTTCGTATGCGTCGGAGCAATTCGTTTCGCTTACGCTTTGCAGTGATCGTCTTTTGTCGGAAATTGCACGTCCTGAGCAAATTGCCGCACAGTCGCCTTATTCTAAAAATCCCTTGATGATGCTGGATAAACTCAATGTGGATAAGCCAACACTTGAGCCACAACTCACCGCATTATTGCCCTATCTTGATAAAACGTTTCTTATCAATGAAACCTTTTATCCGCAACTTGTGGCAGATTTGAAAAAACTCGGGGCAAAAATTGAGCCAATTAATGACACGCCACAAACAGCAGAAGAATTATTTGCGCTAATATTGCACTTGGGCAAACTTACGGGCAACGAAACGCATGTGAAATCTTTAATCGATAAACTTAAATTACAAGATTCTCGCCTCAATCTATCACTCACTGACACATTAATACTTTCAGATACAGGCATTGTAGAAACTTATACGCCACAGTATCCCACTTTACTTAACTTGCTAGGCTTAACCCCGCTAAAAATACCGCTTACGGCACAAAATTTTTCTCTCGAAAAAGTGTTACGAGCAGAACCAAACGTGTTGATTGAAATCAGCGACCAACAAAGTTATAACGAACAGGCGGAATTGCTTAAACATCCGCTTTTGCAAAATCTCTTTAAAAATCGACCGCACTTTCGTATTCCAATGAAATATACTTATTGCTTTGATCACGGCGTGTGGCAAGGGGCAGAGAAGATTTATCAACAGTTAAAATGATATTTGGATTACATAGGAAATTATTCATTGACCAAAACACTAAAATTAAATACCGTACTTTTCTTAGCGTTGCTGTTGATTAGCGGATTTGCAGTTTATCATCAGCTCAGCGATTTTGCTCATCTCAAAAATGCCGATAGTGTGCTCACCGATATGCGCTCGCTCGTATTGATTGATATTCGCCTACCGCGCCTCGGATTAGCCATTTTAACTGGCGCAAGTCTTGCTTTAGCGGGCAATGCAATGCAAGGGATATTTCAAAATCCACTAGCAAGCCCTGGGTTATTGGGCAGTAGTGCCGGTGCAACCACCACCAGTGTCTTTTTGCTTTACTATTTTTCCGTTCCCTTAAGTCTATTGTTAATTGGTGGTGTGGCTGGTGCGTTATCTAGTTTTTTATTGGTTTATTTAATCGCCAAAAATCATGGCACAACAGCGATGATTTTAAGTGGTTTAGCCGTCAATATGTTGCTCTCGGCTGCCGTCGCATTGCTACTTTCGAACGCAGAAAGCCCATGGGCGTTAGCTGAACTGTACCGCTGGCTACAAGGTTCTCTTGTGTGGGCAAAACTTGATACGCTACTCATTTCATTTCCAATCATATTATTAGGATTGTTCTGTTTGTATCGTGAACGCCGCTATATTGACTTGCTCACCTTCGGTGAAGAAACCGCAAGCACAATGGGCGTGAATCCTAAACGTAGCTTTTTCGTCACGACCTTTGGCGTAGCATTATTAGTGGGTGCAACGATTCCGCAAACAGGCACTATCGGTTTTGTTGGCTTAATCGCACCGCACTTTGCTCGCCTTCTGCTAAAAAAACGCCCTTCACAGCTTTACATCACCAGTGCATTACTTGGCGCATTATTGCTACTTATTGCGGATCTTTGCGTGCAATATATTCCAATCTTCTCACATATTTATATTGGCACACTCATCGCAATCATTGGTGCACCTTGCTTAATTTGGATTTTAATTACGGAGCAACGCAAGTTGGCAAGATAATGATTAGAATCGAAAACCTTTCTCAGCCTTATGGCTTAAATAACATCAGCTGTACGCTTCCTAAAGGAAAACTGATCGGCATTATGGGCGCAAACGGTGCGGGCAAATCAACTTTGCTCAAAACGATTGCAGGAATTTTACCTATTGCAAAAGGTGAAATTTATTTTGGAAACAGTCTGTTAAGCAAAATGAGTACAACGGAAAAAAGCCAGCAACTCGCTTATCTGACGCAAAATACCGATATTCATTGGGATTTATCGGTTTATGATGTCATTGCTCTAGGCTTAAATTCTCCCTTATCATCGGCAAAAGAGCGGTCAAAAATCACAGAGATTTCACAAAAATTTTCGATAGCACATTTGCTTAATAAATCCTTTCAGAAACTGTCAGGCGGAGAAAAAGCACGAGTGCAACTCGCTCGTTGTTGTATCAAAAATGCGCCGCTATTGCTTGCCGATGAACCTATCGCACCACTCGATCCCTATTATCAAATAGACATGATGGAACAATTAAAATCACTCACGCCACAGCATACTTGCGTTGTAGCGATCCATCATTTATCTCTTGCATATAAATACTGTGATGAAGTGATTTTGCTCGACAAAGGCAAAATTATTACGACTGGCAAAACACAAGCGGTGCTAAATTCAGCAAATCTTGCACAAGCCTTTGATATAAGCGTGAAATTTGATGTAGAAAAAAGAGAGATTTATGGAATAGAGAAATTGGAAACCTAATTCCAATTTCTCATTTTGCTGAAAGTAAAAAATTATTTTCGATAAAAATCAACCGCCCTTACAAATCAACCAAGGAAATTGTTTCCCTTGTTGATTCTTGTAGTAAATTGAACTTTGAGATCGCGCGATTAAATCCACATAACTTCCTTGAATCGGATCATACGAACGATAAACCACTTCAAATTTTGTACCACGCGCATTCAGTGTCAGCGTGTATGAATGATCAAAAGGCACCGCCTTGCCATTATCTAACTGGAAATAAAACCCGAAATTATCTTTCATACGGCTTTCACGCGACAGAGGGAAATAAGTTGTCAGATGAGAAATCCCCCCAGTTTCTTTATTATTACAACGATAATGATATGGTTTGTAATTAACAGAATTATTTAACTCAGTTTGGCTAATATTATTCTTTAAAAATCGAGATTTAACCGTTTTCTTGGGCTGATGTGTTGTGGTACAAGCAAATAAACTCACAAGGGCCCCTACAAACAATGCTATCTTTAATTTATTCATAAATACAAAATTCCGAGAAATAAGAAAGCGCGTATGATAGCGGAAATTGGGGATTGTGCAAGGGATGGGATTAGTTATACGCAGTTTGGAAGTGAAAGTGCGGTTAGTTTTTTAGGTGTTTTTTAGTGAAATTAGGCATACGCTGGGAAGCGTGCAACAACAGATTGTGCTAATTAAAGGAAAGATAGCACGAGCGTCCTCGCTGGTGCTACTTAATAAAAAAACACTACAAATTTTACTTGTAAGCCGTTGGCAGAATCAATGTTCAAAATTCTTTGGATTTTCTGACTGCACTGTTAGTTGATAGGCACAAGCGAGGACGCTTGCGCCATCAAGGGGGAATAATTCTTTCCGAGAAAAATTAAGGATCGTGAAAATAGAAAGATATAGCGCCAGTATATAAGTTGTCACTATTTCCTTATAAAGCATCAAGGTAAGATAGTGAAACGGTGTAATAAATAATCATCTAACCTAGATAGATCATATTTCTCAGGCATTCTGCCTACATAGATAAAATCTGTTAACTTAATAAGTTCTCTTATATCTTGTTTATCGTCATCCCTATATCTTTCAATTTTTGAATTGTAATACCCTAAAGCTTCTTCAAAAGAAGAATATAATGGAGTAAAACCATTTGGTTGGCTTTCATTAAGGTATTGAATTTTATTTAAATTGAACTCATACATATTATAAGGTCCCCAGGGGGTTTTAGATAACAATTCTTTATTATCTTCAATCCATTTTATAGCCATTGTCATCCCCTCTGACTTTAAGATAGCAAGCGGTAACTTATACATAATAGCCACATTTTCTTTATCCTTTTCATAAAGATGGGTTAAAACGTTTACTCGAATAAAGGGAGGTAATAATGAAAATATAGACATACTATGCTCATTTATACCAAATCGATACTTAGAAAAATAATTGATAAATAAATACGAGATAATAAAATTCAAGCTATTTATAGCACTTTTTTGATCTTGCTCATCAACTTCAGCTAAATCAACCTCTAGATGGGTTGCTGAGTTTCCTAAATTAGTAATATTTTTTACATGTTGGAATAATTCATCTTTAAAATGTGCATTTGGTAGAACCATATTTAGTTTTTTCTCAAAGTTAGCTAAACGTAAATGTCCTTTTTCTTCAAGTAAAATTCGGCATAAGATTTCAGTATATTGCCTAATTAATGTAATTCTTCCTCTAATAGATAACCCTTTTACATAAAAGATATCATTAATTATTTGTAAAGATGCTTTCGTGTATTTTTCTTCCATAACGCCTCCTAAATTGATAACCCCTACTTCATCGCCACACCCAACCATTTCATCATCTCTCTCTCATCCCAACCTTTACGGTTGGCATAATCTTGAGCTTGGTCTTCATCAATGCGACCTAAGGTGAAATAGTTAC
>ERZ772956.1500-NODE-1500-length-15851-cov-3.481578_pt1 | contig 15851 bp, 10 predicted proteins | sample MGYA00580683_ERZ772956 | MGnify/ENA primary metagenome ERZ772956 (study PRJEB29015, sample SAMEA2738077) | human oral metagenome | biome: human oral; feature: human-associated habitat; material: saliva | place: China | collected 2212 ... | reverse complement strand
ACTTGTCCAGGCCAGAGAAGGTGTCAGTCCAGCTGTTGGCATCTGAGAGTGTTGTGGTCTTGCCCGTGTCAACACCGTCTGCAAGAAGATGTACGGTGATAGGACCTGCCTTAGGACCGACCCAAAGTTTGGTTACTGGAACTGAAGTCTTAATAGGCTTGTTGGTAATAGTCTGGATAGCACCGCCTGCAGGAGTAACCTGAAGTGTGTACTCTTTATCGCTTAACTCATAACCTTTGGGAGCTGTCTTCTCTTTAACCTTGTAGCTACCTTGTGTTAATAGGTTAGAGGTAGCCGTGCCATCTTCTCCCGTTGTAAGCTCAAAGGTAGAACCATCAGGAGCTGTCACCTCAAATACGGCATTCTTAAGTGGTGTAGTACCATCCTCATCAACTTTGATGAGTTTGATTTTGCTTGCAAGATCACCGCTGGCATTGCCACTCGTATCAGCTGATTTATGTGTGGCAATTACTTCTTGCTTCTTGGTATCTGAGTCAATCTTCATGTGATTTTTAAGCGTTGTACCGGGGACATACGTAGATCTATATATAAGTCGGTATTGGTCGCTCGTATTTCCCAAATTAAGCGTAAACGACGTCATATCTGCCGAGAATTTCAATTTGCCACTATTAATAAGATCATTCGCCTTGTATTCTTCTAAAACGCTGGTTTCTTCTCCCATTTTGTTATAAACGACTTTTCTAAGAATAAAGGAGTCTTTAATGAAAGTCATACCTGAAGAACCAAGGGTATCAGTTACGGTGGCATTGGTCAGCGTAGCCTTGCTAAAGTTAATACGAGACCACCATTCAGCCTGATTCTTATCTTTAGTTCCCTGTCCCCACTTAACAAGGTACTCTTCCGGAATCGGCTTTGCACCAGTAATCTTTACACCAGTTGTTTTTGTCTGTGTCTTTCCGGGGACACCACTATTGGTAGTTATATCAAAGGTGTTTTGTTCATCTGGTTTAATCTTTGTCTTATCAAAACGAGCAGCTATGTTAATGCTTCCCTTTACGTTGTATTTGCTCTCCACAGCCTTGGTAAACGTAATATGAACTTTACTGCCCGTCTCATTGGGACCCGGTGTAACGTGAGCCTTTGCAATAACATTTCCATCATCGTCAGTAATATCAAAATCAGATTTTGTTATGCCAGAAGGAAACTTCATATTATTTGGGAGATCAATGTCAAAATAATCTCCCTCATGCAAATTAGTGCCATTTCCAGATGCATTCCAATCCATCTTTAAGAGGAATGTATCGGAATGAAAGACAGTATTTGCTGTCTTATGATTTAAATCTTGAATCTCAAAATTTGTGACGTTTACGTCAGCAACTTTAGGAGCTCCAGCAACACTCGCAAGCGTTACCGGGGCAATTAAATCACTTGAGAAATCCTGTTGCTCAGATTCCTCCTCAGTAGCTATCTCAGATAAAGGACCTGCCCTTGTGCCGTCGGTATCCTGATCTACGCCATTATCGGCTACCTCCTGCTCTGAAGAGATGTTCTGTTCATCTTCGGCGGTAGCTTCAGTTTGTTCTACTTGATCCGTTTGGTCTTTAGCTTCTGAGCTGCTTTGAGTTTGCTCAATAGTGAGCTGAGAAGTATTGTGCGTAGGTGCTACCTCAGCGGCAAGAGCGCCTCCCGGAACCATGAGGCTCACAGCCAACACTGCTCCCAAGAAGTTACAAAACTTCTTTTTCATGATGCACCTCATCCTTTCTTTCTAACTGCGTAACAAAATTTAACGTATCTATGTAAATCCCTCTGTCACGCTATCTGTAACTTGTATTGCTATAAATGATGGAGGGCGAACATATCCCAAAGAGCATACCCCTGTTCGTCCACAAACCAATCGAAACTTGTCCTATTTCTCAAATACCTATCTTAAATCCATAACTTATCCATATAAGATCGTTAAATTTCCCTTTACAGAATACGATTTGTCTCAATAAGCCATTTTTACTGGGGAATTATGGATTTATGCTTTTAGGTGTGCTCATTTATATGCTGTAGAATCTCTGCTTCTTCAAACTTTCTTGCATTTGTATAAGAAGCCTCTTTATACGTTGTTACCAAAAAGAAAGATGTTGTCTGAGGGTATCTTTATCTCCATACTTTTCCAGGAGTTTTCCAAAACTAACATCAATTAAAAAAATTTTTGTATGAGGTAGTATTTATGTCTCAAAATCCATAAATATCACATGAATTTTTTAAAGCGTAATCGTGTCTACGGCTAATTATAAAAATGAGACTTATCGCTACCAACAACAAAATCACGAACGTGCTATAGTTTTTTGTGAAAGTTTCAGGGATGGGTGAAATTCCCTACTGGCGGTAACGTTTAAGCGCATAACAGTATGTGCCATCAAACGAAGTCCGCGACCCGCGCAAGCGGCTGACTTGGTGAGAATCCAAGACCAACGGTACAGTCCGGATGAAAGAAGCGGAGATACCAATATGTCTACAGCTCATACAACTAATCAGTCTCATGCAATGCATGCTACCAGCGCGTCCGCAAATGGTTGGTCAACCAAAAAAATTGCAATCCTTTCCATGCTGTGCGCAGTATCGGCAATCTGCACTCTTGTATTGCAATTCCCTATTTTGCCCGGTGTAACTTTCCTTAAATATGATCCGTCCGGCATTATCGCGCTTCTCGCCGGCATTGCATACGGACCGGCAGCAGGAGCCGTTGTGTCCGTCCTTCCCTACCTCGTACACCTCGCAACCGAGTCAGGAATCTACGGAACCGTTATGGCTATCTTGGCGACGCTTACCATGACGCTTCCTGCGGCTGCCATTATTCACGGCCGCACAACTTCCACCAAGGTCATGATTTTTGGTCTTATTGTAGGCGGTGTCTGCAGCGTCATAGCCTGCATCGGAGGCAACCTCGTCGTCACGCCAATCTACACCGGCATGAGCACGGACGCCGTTATTGGGCTTATTCTGCCTGCGCTTCTCCCCTTTAACATCGTTAAAGTTCTTATCAACGGCATCGTATGCGCCCTTATCGGTAAATCTGCTCTCCGTGCTCTTAACGTCTTTTCTCCTCATGCATAATTCAGCGAGCAATATGACAAAAACAGAGATCATCGCATCTTTAGAGGACGTCACTTTTGTTTACGAAAACGGTACGGTGGCTCTCGATCACATTTCATTGAGTATTGAGGCCGGTAAACGTACCTGCATTATTGGAGCTAACGGCTCCGGTAAGTCAACCTTAGCCTCGCTTCTCTCCGGCCTTTCCGCTCCTGATTCAGGCTCAGTAACACTCGTTGGCGAGAAGGTCTTTGTTGCCGGAACACCCAACTTTCAAGCGTATGAACAGACTCGGCAACAGCTCGGGTTGGTGTTTCAAAATCCAAAAGATCAAATAGTTACGAGCATCGTTGATGAAGACATTGCTTTTGGCCCTGAAAACCTGCAGGTTCCCAGCAATGAAATTAGTAGGCGCGTAGCACGGGAGCTCAAACGAGTGGCCCTTCTCGACCGCGCCCATGCAGACCCTGCAACGCTCTCGGGAGGCCAACAGCAACGCGTAGCCATTGCCGGAGCGCTCGCCATGAATCCCAAGCTTCTTATTCTTGATGAGCCCTCCGCTTCGCTGGACGTAATTGGCAGGCGCGGCGTCATGAAACTGGTTGATACGCTTTGTGGTGAGGGTCGCACCGTTGTCCATATCACGCACTTTATGGAAGAAGTAGTTGGCGCTGATCGCGTGGTTGTTCTGAGCCATGGACGTATTGCCTTTGACGGAACGCCGACCGACTTTTTTGCACGAGAAGCGCTTGTGACGTCTCTCAACCTCAGAGAACCTTTTGAGGTTAAACTGGTAAACATTCTGCGCGCGCATAACATAGCGCTCCCCTGGACCATCTCAGCGGATGAACTGTTTCAAAATCTATGTGCACTTCTTGGCCAGGTGAGTGCGCACTCAAAAGCTGACGCTCCAAAACGTGATGAAGACAGCTTTGACCTTACAAAGTCTCAGCCGCCAACAACAGACACCAAGAGCCCTATCGTTCATGTTGAAGATGTTTCTTACGCATATAACCAAGCTGCCCTTACCGATGTTTCATTTGAGATTTTAGCCGGCACGACCACCGCACTCATTGGTGCTACCGGATCAGGAAAGTCTACGCTCGCGCGCCTTCTGTGTGCCCTTGAAGTTCCTGACTCAGGTCACATTACCGTTGACGGGATACCCACGGATTCCAAGAAAAACCGCCGCCTTTTGCATGGCGTCATTGGCTATGTAATGCAGCACCCCGAGCGGCAACTTTTTGCGCAAACCGTTTTTGAGGACGTTGCGTTTGGACCCACTAACTTGAAGCTCTCCAAAGAAGAGGTAAAAGAGCGTGTGGAAGAAACGCTGGAGCTGGTTGGGCTTTCTCACAAAGCACAAGCCTCCCCCTTTGAGCTTTCCGGGGGACAGCAGCGACTTTGTGCTTTAGCCGGTGTTTTAGCCATGAGGCCGCGTATTTTAATACTCGACGAGCCAACTGCGGGTCTTGACCCTCACGGCCGAGCGCATCTGCAATCTATTTTGGGCGCCGTCCGGAAAAACGGTACCACCATCGTGGAGATTACCCATTCCATGGACTACGCAGCCCTTGCTGACCAGGTAATTGTCCTACACAAAACTCACCTTATTGCCACGGGTACACCACACAAGGTCTTCTCCTCCCTTGGCGAGAAGGAACTTCTCTCTTTGGGCCTTGGTCTCCCACGACCACTTCTATGGTCAAAGCGAATCTGGGAGAAAACCGGCATAGATCTTGGCCAGCCTCTTTCTTTACATGAACTTGCGAGTGCTCTTCTCCGCCAACTGAAAGATCAACAACTGCGAGGTGAGACGCATGGCGCTTAAAATCTCTGTCGGCCAGTATTACCACGCCGATTCTCCCGTCCACGCGCTTGACCCTCGAATCAAGTGTGTATGTGCGCTCACGCTTATGATTTCGACGTTTTTTGTACATTCGGTATCTCAACTGGCATTTCTTTGCATTAGTGCGCTTTTTTTCATGGTTATGGCAAAAGTTCCCGTCAGGCAGGTTATTGCATCGATTATTCCCATTGCCTGGCTCTTGGTGTTTCTCGCCATCTTCAATGTTTTGCTTACACAAAACGGAAACCAGCTTTTTGCCTGGGGGCCTTTTACCATTACCGATATGGGGACGTGGTCAGCAATCCTCTATCCCGTGCGTATTTTAGTTGCAATTTTGATCGGTGCGCTGCTTATGCTCACCACGACGCCAAAAGAGCTTGGCGACGCATTTGATGCCGCATTTTCTCCCCTGTCGCGCATGGGTCTTCCCGGGCACGAGCTTGCCATGATATTCTCGCTCATGCTGCGTTTTATCCCTACGCTTGCCCACGATGCCGCCGCAATTTCCGATGCCCAGACCTCTCGAGCCGGAGACGTGGCACACGGGTCAATTATCGCGCGTCTGCGAACATTAAAATCGGTACTGGTAGCACTTCTTGCGAGTGCCACTCGGCATGCAGAGAACCTGGCACGAGCACTTGACGCTCGAAACTACGTGGCCGGAGCAGAACGTACCCGCTGGCATCCCTATACACTGCACACCCGTGATGGAATCGCGCTTTTCGTTACGTGTGTGTATATTGGCGGACTGGTGGTTTTGAGGTAATGGACAACCAGATACCGCTATCGGTAGTTCAGCAGACTAAATCCCCATGCCTTCGACGTGTCCTGTCTTTCTCTGAGCGCTCACACTGAGCTTCCACAACAAAATCGCTGCAACCGTCCAAAGGGCGAGAAGTGCCGTCAAAGCTCCGATCCATGCGGTGATTTCAGGGCCACCAGTGCTCCCAAGTTCTCTTGCCGCATCGGTAAGCCAGCAAAGTGGCAACAGATGCAAGGCTTTTGTAATTACACGGGGAAAATACGTAAGAGGAATGACGCTTCCACCCACAAGAGGAAATACAACGAGAAGGACGTTAGTTACCGCAAAGCCATCGGAAAAGAAAAGACCTGCTATAGAACCTAAGGATCCAAAAATGCTGCCTCCCACGGTAGCGAAAAACAACAAGATGCTCAGCGATAGTAAAGAAAATCCACCAAATCCTGCCAACCACACTGCAATACCTGATGTAATAAGTGAGCTCAGAAAACAAATGAATGTAATCACAACATACCGCCACATAAACATGCGGACGGTTTGATGAGACGAAAGGGTCAAAAAGGTTGTAGTCTTAGCAAAACGGTCAAACACCACGATGTTAGCGGAGCATTGCAAAGCTAAGATCCACGCAGACCCCACAAATGCCGCAACCAGAGCAGACAGCGACGAGTCAGAAAGCTGCATGCCAAAACAATAAAAGAAGAGGTATGTCAGAAGTGGTTCGACCAGAAACTGTACTACGAATGCGTGCAGAGATCCCCAGCTCTGAAGTGAGGTAAGGGCAATCCGCGTACACGAGCGCAAAGTCTGCGCATACCACCTCATGCGTTGACGTATCAAGAGAAGTCTCCTTCCCTGCGTACCCGCACAAATGAAGCAGCAACTACCTTGCTTCCAACAATGGCAAAACAAATCGAAAGCGTACAGGCAGCGATACAAAGCAGTACCAGCTCTTGAACGCTGACAGCCGCAAGAATCTTTACCGCAACGGTAAGCGGATGGATACAAAAGAGCAACTGTACGGGTTCGCTAAAGTTTGAAAGCGGTACTACGATTCCGGAGATAAGCCATACACCGGTAAGAATAAGACCTTCGTAAATTGAAGCTCTTCTCGTCAACAGATATAAGGCAGAAAGACAAAGAGCAGACGCAGTGCAAGCAAGTGTTGCAAGAAGAATTGCAAGCAAATAAACCGGGCAAACCACGACTTGATGAAACCAAAGGAAACTAAATAAAAGCGACGCTGGTATGCCCAAAACAAGTCCCAAAAACGCTGCCGATACAATAAGAGGCACAAAAACCGCAGGTATTCCTTGTGGACTTAGCAAAAGATACGGAAACGTGCCTTGAAACCGTTGGTAGCCGATAAGACCGGTAGCAAGGGTGGTAGCAGCCCACAAAGAGGCGATGACCGAATACACCCAAAACGCTTCACTACCAAACGCATCACCTGCAAAGGAGAAGGCCTTCAGAAAGGAAAAACTTACGCCCGAGCCTAAAACGCTAATAATAAAAAACGGTGTATGCAGCAGCGTTCGAACATGAAAATTTAACATCATAAGTTCGGAAGGCAAAAAGTCCAAAATGTGTATCTCTAAAATGCGCTTCGCTTTATCGTTCATCTTTCTTGCGCCTTCCACTCAAAAGACCCAGATAGACTTCTTCCAGCGAGGGGTTTCTCTCATTAACCTTTTTCCACGTAAACGTTCGCTCATCAAGCTCGTTCGGGACAGACGAGGTCCAAGCAACATCAATGTAGTACGAATCAAACTTATCGAGAACCTCAACGGATGAAACGCCGGCCTGTTCTTTAAGCTTTTTGATCTGGTCTTCAGAAACCGCATGTGCCAGATAGGTAGACACATGATTGATCTCAACGCTGCTTCTCATCTCTTCAAGAGTTCCTTTGAAAATACTCTTGCCATCTTGAATGACCACGACCCTGTCAGCCAAAAGCTCAACTTCTCGCATGGTATGTGTGGTCAGAAGAATACCGCTGGGGACATGACGCAACTCTGAAATGAGCTGACGAACATCTGACGCGCTCTCTGGGTCAAGCCCTGCCGTAGGTTCGTCCAACAATATCAGGCTGTTTTGTGCGACAAGGGCGCGTGCAATATGCAGCCTCTGTCTCATTCCACGCGAAAATGTTCGAACCGGCTGATCTCTGACTTCAAAAAGATTAACTTTTACCAGCGCTTCATTGATAAGAGCTTTCTGCTTGGTCAAAGGAACACCGGATACCTGTGCAAAGAAAAGCAAGTTGTCCACCGCAGAAGCACTCAGATAAAAGCCGTCTTCTCCGCCAAGAAGCAAAGAAAGGTGTTCGCACGCCTTGCGCGGTTGCCGCACCGCATCAACGCCGCAAATCTCCACAGTGCCGGAATCGGGAAGAAGCAGCGTGGAGGCAATTTTTACGGTGGTAGTCTTTCCTGCTCCGTTGGGACCAAGCAAACAGACTATTTCTTGGGGATGTATATCCAGCGACAAATCCAAAAGGACGTTGCGTTTTATTCCCTTTGCTTTATAGGAACGGCAGACCTTTTCCATATGAAGTACCGGATGTGTATATTGCATTATTTAAGCCCTGCCGATCAATTCATGTATTACTACTCACAGTATAGCAATTACCCTCGTAGCACCTTCAGTTGATTTCAATACAACCTTTCACACTAAAAACTTGTTACAAAACAGGCACTTCTCGCCAAACGCAACACCTGCGCTGTAATCGTACCGTAGAATAGAGATGGTTAACTGAGCGCTCCGCACGGGAAAGGTGGACCTATGGTCTTGCGCGTCTATGTTCAAAGAAAATCCGGTTTCGAAGGTGAGGCAACTTCCCTTCTCAAAGAGATTCAAGACTTGCTTGGCATTACTGAACTGCGCCATATAGACCTCATCAACCGCTACGACGTTGAGGGCATCTCCGAAGAGCTTTTTGAATCGTGCATTCCCACCGTCTTTTCCGAGCCGCAGTCTGACATTGCAACGCGCACTATGCCAACGCCACACTACGCCGGCGAACAGGACCTTGGCGAGAAGAGCTCCGACGAGAAGAGCCTTGGCGAGAAGAGCCTTCCCGTCCACACGTTTGCCGTTGAGTTTCTCCCCGGCCAATTCGACCAGCGCGCCGAATCCGCTGCCGAATGCGTGCAGCTCATCAGCCAGGGTGAGCGTCCGACGGTGCGCTCCGCTCGCATCTATGTCCTCACCGGCAATCTTACCGCCGCCGACATCGCTGCCATTAAAAACTATGTCATCAATCCGGTTGAGGCACGCGAAGCGTCGCTTGATTTGCCTGAAACACTCAAAACCGCCGTTCCCAATCCCGACGATGTCGAAATTTTGAACGGCTTTCGTGAGCTGGACAAAGCGGGGCTCAAAGATTTTCTCGCCACACGCGGCCTTGCTATGGACGCATCTGACCTTGCATTTTGCCAGCACTATTTTTGCGAGGAACACCGCGACCCAACCATTACCGAAATCCGCGTGATTGACACCTACTGGTCGGATCACTGCCGGCACACCACCTTTAACACCGGAATCACGGGCGTACAGATAGACGATCCCGTCATACGGGCGGCCTTTGAGAAATATCTTTCCCTGCGCCACGAGCTTGGTCGAGAAGACCGAGCCGTCTCGCTTTGGGATATGGCTACCATCGGTGCCAAGTACCTGCGCCACCGCGGCATCCTTACGACTTTGGATGAGTCCGAAGAGATAAATGCCTGCACCGTTAAAGTAAAGGTCGACGTCAACGGCCATAATGAAGACTGGCTTTTTCTCTTTAAGAACGAAACTCATAACCACCCCACCGAGATCGAACCGTTTGGCGGTGCAGCAACGTGCATCGGTGGAGCTATCCGCGATCCGCTCTCCGGACGCAGCTATGTCTATCAGGCCATGCGTGTAACCGGCGCGGCGGACCCCACGGTTCCCGTATCCAAAACGCTCTCCGGCAAACTTCCTCAGCGCACCATCGTCCGCACGGCGGCAGCCGGGTACTCTTCTTACGGCAACCAAATCGGTCTTGCAACAGGTCAGGTTTCGGAGCTCTATCACCCGGGGTATGTGGCTAAGCGCATGGAAATCGGCGCCGTTGTCGGCGCTACACCTGCCGATCACGTCCGCCGCGAACGCCCTGCGGATGGTGACGCCATCGTGCTCTTAGGAGGTCGCACTGGTCGCGACGGCATCGGAGGTGCCACCGGCTCCTCCAAAGCTCACGACGCCTCTTCCATTGAACGCGACGGCGCAGAGGTCCAAAAGGGCAACGCACCTGTTGAGCGCAAGCTTCAGCGACTTTTCCGCCGCGGTGATGCGTGCCGCCTGATTAAACGCTGCAACGACTTTGGTGCCGGCGGCGTATCCGTTGCTATCGGCGAGCTCGCCGACGGACTGGACATCAACTTGGACGCAGTGCCTAAGAAATACGACGGTCTTGACGGTACGGAGCTGGCCATTTCCGAATCCCAAGAGCGTATGGCCGTGGCGCTTGACCCCAATGACGTTGCGGAGTTCTGCCGCTATGCCCGTGAGGAGAACCTTGAGGCTACCGTGGTTGCCCACGTAACCGAAGACCCTCGTCTGGTGATGCGCTGGCGTGACAAGAAGATCGTCGACATCAGCCGCGCATTTCTCGCCTCAAACGGCGCTCCTAAGTCCACGACCGTACGACTGAAAAAGCCCGAGACTTACACGCGCTACCAACACGCTTGGGCAGGATCTACACTACGTGAAAGGCTCCACGCGTTGGTGCAAGACCTCAACGTTGCCTCCAACAAGGGGCTTTCCGAACGCTTTGACTCCACCATCGGCGCAGCTACCGTGCTTATGCCCTTTGGCGGCACACGTCAGCTGACGCCTACGCTTTCCATGGTGGCAAAGCTGCCGGTTTTTGGCGAGACAACCACGGTCTCGGGTATGGCGTGGGGCTTCAACCCCTACCTCATGGAAACCGATCAGTTCCGCGGCGCGTATCTTTCCGTTGTTGAGTCCGTTTCGCGCCTGGTGGCAACGGGCTTTGCCCACACACGGCTCTACCTTACCTTCCAGGAGTACTTTGAGAAGCTTCGCGATGATCCCGCTCGTTGGGGTAAACCTGCGGCGGCGTTGCTTGGTGCTCTCATGGCACAGATTGACCTTGGAATCTCGGCTGTCGGCGGCAAGGATTCCATGTCCGGTAGTTTTGAGAACTTAGACGTCCCGCCCACGCTGGTTTCTTTTGTCACCGGTCTTGCGCACGTATCCGATGTTGTTTCACCGGAGTTCAAAGGTGCGGGACACCGACTTGTTGTTATCACCCCTGCCTACGATGATAACGGCTTGCTGCCTGAAGCGACATCTCTCAAGACAGTCTTTGAGCTGGTCACGTCACTTGCGCGCTCCGGAGCCGCCCTTGCAATTACCACACCCGGCTACGGCGGATCTGCCGAGGTGCTTTTCAAGAGCTGTCTGGGCAATGGCATCGGCGTTGCGCTTGAGCCGGAATATACGGCCGATAAGCTCTTCTCGCCGGCATACGGTTCTTTTATCGTCGAGCTTAAACCAGGAGCTTCCCTTGACGACGTTGACGGCATTACCGTAGCTCCGCTTGGAGCCACCACCTCCGAATACACGTTTTCTGCGTGTGGCGAGAAGATCGACCTCGCCTGGCTGCAGGAGGCGTGGGAGCGTCCGTTGGAGGGAGTCTTCCCGTATCGCAGCCACGGCGCAGGTGAGGATTCCGACGGAAGTGTCGGCTCCGTTGAGGGTAGTACTACCAGCGGGAATGTTGGCGCCGTTGAAGCGGTCACGTTTGACGGCGGTACCACGCGACACAAATACAGCGGACCCACACTCAACCGCCCCGCACTCACCCAGCCTGCAATCGGTCGCCCTGCGCTCACCCATCCCGCACGACCTCGCACGGTAATCCCCGTTTTCCCAGGTAACAACTGCGAATACGACGTTTCTCGTGCCTTTGAGCGCGCCGGTGCCGAGCCCACGACGCTCATCATCAATAACCTTACGGCTTCTGACATTGCCGAGTCCGCAAACGCACTCGCCGCAGAGATCGACCGCAGCCAGATTGTCATGATTCCCGGCGGATTCTCGGGCGGCGACGAGCCGGACGGTTCCGCCAAGTTCATCTGCGCGCTGTTCCGAGCGCCTCAGGTCACCGAAGCAGTCCGCCGACTCCTGAACGACCGCGATGGCCTTATGCTGGGTATTTGTAACGGTTTTCAAGCCTTGATTAAGCTGGGACTCGTTCCCTACGGCGACATTCGCCCCATGGACGACACCTGTCCGACGCTCACCTTCAACACAATTGGTCGTCACCAGAGCAAACTCGTTCGCACTCGTGTGGCATCCACGCTGTCGCCATGGCTTTCTCGCTGTACGCCCGGCGACATCCACACCATTGCCATCAGCCATGGCGAGGGTCGCTTCGTGGCTTCCGAGGAGCTTCTCGCCCGCCTCAAAGACGCAGGTCAGATTGCCACGCAGTATGTTGACGTGGAAGGTATCCCAAGCATGGATCTCTCGGTCAATCCCAACGGATCCGTTTGGGCTATTGAAGGCATTACCAGCCCCGACGGTCGCGTGCTGGGCAAGATGGGGCACACCGAGCGCGCGGGCTCCGGTCTGTACCGCAACATTCCTGAGCTTACACCGGGCGACCAGTTCCAACCGCTCATCGAAGGCGGCGTTGATTATTTCGCATAGGCGAGAAGCCCCCGGATAGCCGAGGCTTGCCTGGTTAAAAGCCTTATCCGGATGGCTGAGCTGCCACTTGCATTTCTCCGGCTGCATACTTTGCGATACTGCAAGGTATGCAGCTTGGTATACGTACGTGGTATACGCATCCAATTTAGTGCATACACGAGATTTGGTACGCATGCTCAATTCAGTGCGTGTGTGCAATTTAGTCTGTTCCAAAACACCGAGAGTTCTTCTCGCCCTTTTATAAATATGCATCAAACCGAACGTTTACGGGTGATTCGATTCACAACTAAACGCTCAAATTGACAAGAAACCACAACTAAACACGCATTTCGCTTTCAAAAAACACCCGCAAACCCCTCAAATGACGCGGTTTCATAAGAAATCTCATTAGTGGTGATTTTCCGAAACGCCAAGACATGCCGGTCTTCTTTACACGGCTTTCAAAATCATCCTAAAAGCAACAAGCTTGACCCGTTTCCGTCCCCTCTCGGGGATGAGGTACTTAAACCAACATCTCGAAGCCGACGAGTATATCGCCGAGTTCGGCGAGTTTCCGTCCCCTCTCGGGGATGAGGTACTTAAACCATGGCTATGCCCGCAAAGGTTGGTACTTCGACGGCAAGTTTCCGTCCCCTCTCGGGGATGAGGTACTTAAACCTTTGATTTGATTGACTTTATCAAGAAACAAAACGAATTTGTTTCCGTCCCCTCTCGGGGATGAGGTGCTTAAACCATTTCTAAAGATGATTTTTTTAAGAAAATCAACGCATAAACGTTTCCGTCCCCTCTCGGGGATGAGGTGCTTAAACCTTATCAGTTGAAGGGGATACACCAACGGATTGAAAGTTTCCGTCCCCTCTCGGGGATGAGGTGCTTAAACCAAGAAAGAGACTACACAGCAGTCAAAGGCTCGTTTTGTCGCGTTTCCGTCCCCTCTCGGGGATGAGGTGCTTAAACCGGTAAGCGTGCGGGACTCTTCAAGCGTATCCCATCTATGGTTTCCGTCCCCTCTCGGGGATGAGGTGCTTAAACCTTACTTACGAGACTTATCAATTAGATGTCGAACGTGCTGAAAGTTTCCGTCCCCTCTCGGGGATGAGGTGCTTAAACCGAATGCGATTCTACGCCGACGGCTTCGACTTCGGAGACTGTTTCCGTCCCCTCTCGGGGATGAGGTGCTTAAACCCGACGACAATCAGCTCAGAGTCACGAGCTATGAAAAATGGTTTCCGTCCCCTCTCGGGGATGAGGTGCTTAAACCTGGACGACTTCCTGAGCAAAGAGGCGGAGAAGGACGATGGTTTCCGTCCCCTCTCGGGGATGAGGTGCTTAAACCCAAGCTCATAAACCGCTTCTATAACCGGGAGAAGTATGAGTTTCCGTCCCCTCTCGGGGATGAGGTGCTTAAACCGGTTTTTTACCATGATTAAACCTGATGAAGATTTGTTAGAGTTTCCGTCCCCTCTCGGGGATGAGGTGCTTAAACCAATGAAAAGTAAGGCAAAGTTTATCTCAAAACATTACAGTTTCCGTCCCCTCTCGGGGATGAGGTGCTTAAACCTCTCAGCAAACTCCGTAAGCCGTATGAGGAAGTCGTCAAGTTTCCGTCCCCTCTCGGGGATGAGGTGCTTAAACCTCTATTGACATCCGCAATAAAAAGTGATTACGGATATTGCCCATTATACAGATATATCCCCCTCGTGTCATAACCAAACCTCACATATAGCCTTAAAAGAAAAGACTATCCTCTAATATATTCTCATTATAAAAACCGTAAACAATTGACTCACAATTTCCTGAAATTCTAAAAATCTGTACACTATCATCAGCATTATAATATGCCTTAGACAGCATTAACCTTTCAATAGAAGTACTCAACTCTTTTATTTGCGATTGTTTAAGTTGAGCTTCAAAAACAGACTTCTGCACACGGGTACCATAGCTCTTAAGTATCTTAACTAGGCAACGATACTTTTTTGCGTCCGATATGTCATAGAAAATTAATGTATAAAATCGATCTTCAGAAGGAGAAGCGCCATTTATCTTTCCATGAGAAACTTGGTGTACTTTAGGAAGAGAATTATTCACGACTCATTCGCTCTCCAGATATAAGGAACATATATACTTGCATCGTTGTAATCGATAGCCTTAATTAACTGTTCTATTTTCATATCAAGCATAACTTGAAAGCCAAAAGACTTCTGATTTTCCAAATCTAAGAAGTATCTCTGGTTCTTGGCAATAACATCAGAAAAGCGAGCAGTCAATTTTTTTGACGCCTCACGATTCATATATAATGCTCCAACATCATTTTTATAGAAATCTCCTACCTCAACTTCCTCATCATTCACAAAATCAATAACTGTCTTGTCTATCAGTGGAGCACGATACTCTTCTATTAAATCAGATGCTAAAGAAGCATGTCCAAACTTAACTTTGTGCATAAAGGCAAAGTACGGATGCAAACCGTGACGCTCTATCGCACCGATGATATTTCGATAGAACAAACTATATCCATACGAAAGCATTGAATTTACTGGATCTTTTGGTGGCCTTGTACTCCGTCCCTCAAACATAAACTCTTCGTTTCTTAGTAGCTTAGGAAGACATGCAAAGTAATTTCTTGCAGCATTGCCTTCAAAACCCACCACCATGTCAACACTATCTGCAGAATCTAAATTCTCTAGAGAATGTAACAAACCTTGCAATTCTCTTGTTTCAAATGAATATATATCTGAAAAGGACATGAGGAGCGTGATACTGTTTTTAATTTTTGCTGAAACAATCTGCTTTGCCCACTGTAAACAGAATGATGGATTATCCGTAAGATAAATCTGTCTTTTCTGCCGTATAGGATTTATAGATTCTTGAGAGCTTATGCCACCAAAGTAATGCCCGTCAAGAGAGTAATATGTTATCGGCACACTCTCTTCTATGCACTTGCGAATCAGTTGAGTAGATAGCTGAGCCATACCATACACCGCAATTCCATCAACGGCATGAAAGGGAACTTCTCGTACCTTCTCCCCGTCAAGACGCTTAATGACCACTTGCCCGTTAGTACAACCGAGCTTTAGATCACTCTCCGTAAGATACAGATATGCCACTTGTATCAGCCTCGTTTTTGCTACAGGAGTTTGCAGATTGCCTCGTTGATGCGCTTATAGAGTCCAGGCTTTACGTCATTGAGCTCGAGCAGGGACTGCATTACCTCCTCCATGGTCATACCGCCATTGCACTCTATGTCCTTCTTGTTGATACGAACAATTGTATGTGCAATTTTATTCTTATTTTCAGGGGCATGCTCAAACTCATATAGCCTATGCAACTTATTGATAAGTACGCCATCCTGACAATACTCATCAATCAACTTGTCAAGTATATAATTGCTCAGGTACGGATTCTTCAGACGTTCATCACTTCCAAGAATTATCCCACGTAGCTTAGCGTCTTTTTTGATACGCTCTATGTCATACTCATAATTTC
>ERZ772956.1497-NODE-1497-length-15869-cov-7.310295_pt1 | contig 15869 bp, 9 predicted proteins | sample MGYA00580683_ERZ772956 | MGnify/ENA primary metagenome ERZ772956 (study PRJEB29015, sample SAMEA2738077) | human oral metagenome | biome: human oral; feature: human-associated habitat; material: saliva | place: China | collected 2212 ... | reverse complement strand
AAGAAGTGAATTACACCCAGAAATCAACGAACAACTTATCGTTGAGTACTACAGCCGTTAATAAGAATAAGCCCTTTAAACTAACGTTTAAGGGGCTTGTTTTTTTATTTATGCGTAAATCTGAGTTTATAATTAATTAGAAATAAATTTTACTTTAAATTTAAAAATTAGATTAAAATTTCATAATTCCATATCTTTTATATTGATTATAAATTAATCTCAAGAATATATTATTTTATTAAGGTAATTCATAGTATCATTTTTTCTTTACTTACATAAGTTAAGTCTCTATTGGCAATATTTCTGTAATTATGATATAATTAGTAAATATTATTAATAGTGAATAATATTTATTTTAAAATAGGAGGATATTATGAACGTTTTTAGAAAAAAATCAATTGACTCTATTTTAGCAGAGTCAAGAAATAAGACGTTAAATCCCACGATGAAGACTATGGATTTAGTCCTATTCGGTATAGGGGCTATTATTGGATCAGGTATCTTAGTTTTAACTGGTAAGGCTTCGGCAGAAGCAGGACCGGCAGTTGTATTTTCTTTCCTAATTGCAGGGTTAGCTTGTTGTTTAGCAGCGTTATGTTATGCTGAACTAGCTTCTACAATTCCTTCAAGTGGTAGTACATATACTTATTTATATGTATCAGTTGGTGAAATTGTAGCGTATGCAATAGGTTGGGTATTAATAGGTGGATATGTTCTTACCGCCGCAACAGTAGCGAATGGTTGGTCAAGTTACTTCTCACGTCTATTAGCAGGTTTAGGTGTAGAAATTCCTAAAGAATTTTATACATTACCAGCAGCAGGTGGATATGGTAACATTCCAGCGATAATTATTGTATTATTAATTACTTTCATCTTATCAAAAGGTACTTCAAGTAGTAAACTTGTAAACAACCTTATGGTAGCTGCAAAAGTAGGTATTGTTGTTCTATTTATCGTAGTTGGTGTATTTTATGTAGAACCAACTAACTGGACAAATAACTTTGCACCATCAGGTTTTTCAGGAGTTATGTTAGCAGCGACTACTGTATTCTTCGCGTACTTAGGATTTGATGCGATTTCTACTTCAGCTGAAGAAACTATCAATCCAGAAAAAGCTCTACCAAAAGCTATTATTATTACAATGATAGTTTGTACAGCATTCTATATTCTAGTATGTTTAATACTTACTGGAGTTGTTCAATATAATAGACTTGGAACAGGAGATGCCTTAGCGTTTGTGCTAGAAGAAGTAGGCCAAAATAAAGTAGCAGGTATCGTATCTCTTGGAGCAGTAATTGGTCTTATGGCTGGTATACTTTCATTCATATATGCAGGAATCCGTATTACATATACGATTGCACGTGATGGATTATTACCAGAAAGATTAACTAAAGTTAATCAAAATAAAGTACCAAGTACATTAACATGGGGATTAGGGATCTTAACAGCGTTATTAGCAGGATTCTTACCATTAGGAAAACTAGCGGATCTTGCTAATGTAGCATCAATTATTGCTTTTGCATTAGTAAGCTACACAACTATTGTATTCTACAAAAAATTCCCAGATTTAAAACGTGGATTTAGAGTACCAGGTATGCCAATTTTACCGATTATTTCTATTATCTTATTTGGTGCATTACTATATAGTGTTACATTAACAACATGGATAATCTTTGTTGTTTGGGTTATTGTAGGTTTAATCGTGTACTTTACATTCTCATATAAAAACAGTAAGTTAAAATAGTATAGAAATAAATTAAAATCTGGTTCAATATATAAAAAATAAAAGGAATCATGAGTCGAAATCTCATGATTCTTTTTTTATGAATTATAAATGTGTTAGAGGGATATGAATTAAAAATTGATATTAAAAGAAGAGTTTTATAAATAAGTTGAGATGAGTATAATTAACAAAATATAATGATATGATGAAAATTTATACTGAGATATACGTTGATTACAATGTTTTTGTGAATAATAATGATATAAAAAAAGAAAATTTAATAAATGGTTAGTTATAGCACATAAATATAAATTGTATTATCGAAATTCTGTAATTTTCAATATATAATAACTAGTTAGAGGGAATCAATATAATTAATTAATTTTGTATAAAAGTTTTACTGAATGAGAAAACTTATATATTTTAAGCAAATAATTTCTTATAAGTTAAACTGTATAACGATAAAAATAGTTATAGTATAATCATAGAACAGCTATATTTGAAAAGTAAAACAGCTGTTTTTCAAATTTCTTTTCTAAGAAATAATTAACACTTATTTTCAAAAAGTTTAATATTGAATTATTTTTAAAAAGTTTAATTTATCGGTTTCTATAAGGTTTACATAGTAACAAAATAAAGAAAATATTTTCACTAAAACTTTCATTGGAAAAACGCTTTCATTATTGAAAAAACTGTGATATTATATAAGTACAGAAAAAAATTAGGAGGTAAGGGAAATGATTATCGGAGTACCAAAAGAAATTAAAAATAATGAAAGTAGAGTGTCTGCTATACCGGGAGTAGTACATGAATTAGTACTAGATGGCCACACTGTATATGTAGAAAAAGGAGCAGGATTAGCTTCAGGTATTTCAGATGCTGAATATGAAGAGGCAGGAGCTGTTCTACTAGAGAAAGCTGAAGATGTATGGAACAAATCGGATTTAATTTACAAAGTAAAAGAACCAGTTTCATCTGAGTATAAATATTTTAGAAAAGGGTTAATTATTTATACTTATCTACACTTAGCTGCAGATCCTGAATTAACAAAAGAAATGGTAGATAAAGGAGTTATCGGTATTGCTTTCGAAACAGTAAAAGTAGGAAGAGGGTTACCATTATTAAGACCAATGAGTGAAATTGCGGGAAGAATGGCCGTGCAAGAAGGAACAAGATTCTTATCGAAAGTTCAAGGTGGTAAAGGTATCTTATTACAAGGTGTTCCAGGAGTTCAACCAGGACATGTTGTAATTATTGGTGCAGGTGTCGCCGGTACTGCTGCAGCAACAGCAGCTGTTGGTCTTGGAGCACGTGTAACAATGATCGATGTAAACTTAGATGCACTAACAGAATTATCACACATCTTTGGTGGTAAAATTGAAACTCTTTACTCTAATAAATTTAATATTGCAAATGCTATTAAAACAGCTGATTTAGTAGTAAGTACAGTGTTAATTCCAGGAGCAAAAGCACCTAAATTAGTAACAAAAGAAATGGTTAAAGAGATGCCAGATGGTGGTGTAATCGTTGACGTAGCGATTGACCAAGGTGGTACAACAGAATATACTGAAGGACGTCCAACAAGTCATGATAATCCAATATTCGTAGAAGAAGGAGTATTACACTACTCAGTAGCTAATATTCCAGGGGCAGTAGCACAAACATCAACTTATGCACTATGTAATGCAACTGCTAAATACGTTAAAGTTATCGCTAAATTGGGTGTTAAAGAAGCTGTGGCTAAATTCCCAGAATTAGTACCTGGGGTGAATGTAGCTAATGGAAAAGTTACATTTAAAGCTGTTGCAGATGATTTAGGATATGAATATGCTCCAGTAGAATCAGTTTTGTAATATAATAATGAAATTCGAAAATATGAAATAGTTGAAAATTTGTATAAATAGAGTGCTCTATCTGTTATAGGGCACTCGCTTATTGTATAAAAGGTTGTAATTATAAAAATTATAATTAATAAAATATAAAAATAGTAATATATTTATTGATAAGCTTTAAAATAGCTTACATAAAGCCGAGTAACTGTAGTAAAAGGTTTACAACTATGCTATAATTTAATTAAAGAATATTAGTAGGGAGAATTTTTTAATAAAAAATAGGAGGATTTATTATGAGTTATTTAAGAAAAAAATCAGTTGAATCTATTTTAGCAGAAGCTAGAAGCAAAACTTTAGCTCCGACTATGAGAACGATGGATTTGATTCTATTCGGGATTGGAGCGATTATAGGGTCAGGGATTCTAGTATTAACTGGTAAAGCTTCAGCAGAAGCAGGGCCAGCTGTAATCTTCTCATTCTTAATCGCAGGGGTTGCCTGTTGTTTAGCAGCACTTTGTTATGCGGAGTTAGCTTCAACAATTCCATCAAGTGGTAGTACATATACATACCTATATGTATCAATTGGTGAAATTGTAGCGTATATTATAGGTTGGGTACTAATAGGAGGATATGTTCTTTCAGCAGCCACTGTATCAAATGGTTGGTCAAGTTACTTCTCTCGTCTACTTGCAGGTCTTGGTGTAGAACTCCCTAAAGCATATTACACTTTACCGGCAGATGGAGGATATGGTAACATTCCAGCTATCGTAATTGTATTATTAATTACATTCTTACTATCAAGAGGTACATCAAGTAGTAAACTTGTAAATAACCTTATGGTAGCTGCAAAAGTTGGTATTGTAATCTTATTCATCGTTGTTGGATCATTATATGTTGAACCAACACACTGGACAAACAATTTTGCACCTACAGGTTTCTCAGGGGTAATGTTAGCAGCCACTACAGTATTCTTTGCTTATCTTGGATTTGATGCGATTTCTACATCAGCAGAAGAAACAATCAATCCAGAAAAAGCTCTACCAAAAGCTATCATTGTCACTATGATTGTATGTACAGCATTCTACATCTTAGTATGTTTAGTATTAACAGGGGTTGTTGAATACAACCGTCTTGGATCTGGGGATGCATTAGTATTTGTACTTGAAGAAGTTGGTCAAAACAAAGTTGCCGGTATTGTTTCTCTAGGGGCAGTAATCGGACTTATGGCTGGTATCTTATCATTCATGTATGCAGGTATCCGTATCGCTTATACAATTGCACGTGATGGATTATTACCAAAAGTATTCACTAAAGTTAACGACAACAAAGTACCAAGTACAGTTACATGGTCTTTAGGATGCTTAACTGCAGTATTAGCTGGATTCTTACCATTAGGAAAATTAGCAGAACTTGCTAACGTAGCTTCTATCATCGCCTTCGCATTAGTAAGTTACACTACTATCGTATTCTACAAAAAATTCCCAGATGTTAAACGTGGATTTAGAGTACCAGGTATGCCAGTAGTTCCAATTATCTCAATTGTATTATTTGCGGCTTTACTATATAGTGTTACATTAACTTCATGGATTATCTTCTTCGTATGGGTAATCGTAGGATTAATCGTATACTTCACATATTCTTATAAACATAGTAAAATTGAATAGAATATAAAAATAATAATCGACTATAACTTTCAGGTTATAGTCGATTTTTTATGTCTTAAAATATAAAGTATATAGTAATAAATTTTTTATAAATTAGGTATTTGACCATAGATTTCGTTTATTACTTTTTGCTTTATTTTGAGCTTTTTTAAATTTATCTAAATATCTTGTATCTGGTGGTTTCACGTACTTTATTTCAGCTAAACCAGCCAGTAATAACTCTTCTTGAACATTTTTTTCATCTGCATAAACGTAACACAATGCCCTATGATATTTATCTTCTTTCTCATAAACATCAAATTCAATTTCAACATCTTTAGCATTAGATAATAGTTTACCATTTAATTCACTAGCTTCTGGACCATATTTCTGAACCGCGACACCAGGTTTTACAGTTTCAGGTGTATCAATTAATAAATATCTTACCTTTAACTCTTTATTATTAAAGTTAACTATAATAGTGTCACCATCAATTTTTTTTATAAATTTAACCTTATATCTTGTCTTATCTCCCTTGATAAGAACTCCATTAATATTTGCTTCTTTATAATTTTCACCAGTTTGATTAAGTATCAAAGTGATAATTAAAAATATTACCGTGAAAAAAGAAAAGAAGATAATAAATACCTTTTTATTCATAATGATTCCCCCTCAATATTAATTTTAACACTTTTGAAGTTTGGGATAAAGTTATAAAATAGTATTATTAATAAAATTTAATGTTATTTATACATACTTAGAAAATCGAAAAAATATTTTACATTACTTTCAATATTTACAGTATTTATGGTAAAATAAGAGATGTAAGTGTTTTTATAAACGAAAGGACATTGTTAAGGAGGAAAAGCATATATGGCTAATAAAACATGGTACCTTGGTTTAGATATTGGTTCTGCAAGTGTAGGTTGGGCAGCGACTGATACTGAATATAAAATAATTAGAAAAAATAAAAAGAGATTATGGGGAGTTAGATTATTCGAAGAAGCTAGAACAGCAGAAGACCGTCGAGGATATCGTTCTAGTAGAAGAAGACTAGCTAGAAGGAAATGGCGTTTAAATCTTCTTGAGGAGTTATTCGCTAGTGAAGTAAATATAGTGGATGAGACTTTCTTTCTAAGATTAAAAGAAAGTCAATACCATTATGAAGATAAAACTCATAAGGTTTCTTATGGGATTTTTAATGATAAAGACTATACAGATAAAGATTATTATAAGGATTATCCAACAATCTATCATTTAAGATCCAAACTTATGACTGAAAAAAATCCAGACATAAGAAAGGTATTTTTGGCTATACATCATATTCTTAAAAATAGAGGGCACTTTTTACTACAAGGTCAAAGCTTTAAAGATGGTAATTTAAACAATTTAATTAAAGAATTATTAGAACTTGATATACTTCATATAGAATTTGATATAACAGAAGAAGTTGTTGATGAAATCGCAACTATTTCATTAGAGAAAAAAACATTAACTGATAAAGTAAATGATCTTAAGAAACTTTACCCTAAGGAAAAACAATTATTAGAAGTATTTAGATTGATTTTTGGTGGAAAAACTTCACTAGATAAATTATTCGCAATAGACGAATATAAAGAATTAGATGCGACTATAAAATCAGTATCATTTAAAGAGAAAATTTATGAAGAAGTTCGACATGATTATGAACAAGTATTATCAAATTATATAGAGTTACTTGATTTAGCTAAGCTAGTTTATGATAGTATTATTTTGTCAGATATTAAAAAAGAAGGAAAAACACTATCAGAATCAAAAGTAGAACTTTATGAAAAACATAGAGATGATTTAATAAAATTAAAAAATCTTGTAAAAAATGATTCTAAACTATCTGAAGATAAAAAAGTTGAATTATATGCGTCAATATTTAAAGAAGATAAAGATAAAGGAACTAACTACGTAAACTATATTCGTAAGAGTGAAGAAGGTAAAGGATGTAATTATGAAGACTTTAAGAAATTCCTAGTTAAAGAATTAGCAAAATTAGAAGAAAGTTTAGTTAAAGCTGAAATAATTAAAGATTTAGAATTAGAACAGTTTTTACCACTTCAAAGAACAAAAGATAATTCTGTAGTACCATATCAAATTCATAAAGAAGAATTGGTTAAGATTCTAGATAATGCAGCCAAATATCACAGCTTCCTAGAAGGAAAAGACGAAAGTGGCTATAGTGTAAGAGAGAAAATCATTCAATTATTAGAATTCAGAATACCTTACTACGTTGGTCCTCTTAACTCTAGTAAAAAAGCTAAAGAAGGTGGCTTTGCATGGTCTGTAAGAAATACAGGATATGAAAATACACCTGTAACACCATGGAATTATAGTAAAGTTATAGATGAAAGTGCAAGTGCAGAGAAATTCATTACAAACTTAACTAATAAATGTACATATCTTAAAGGAGAAGATGTACTTCCGAAAAGTTCATTACTTTACTCGGAATTTGCATTATTAAATGAGTTGAATGCACTTAAATACGATGGTAATAGAATTAGTCTTGAAGCTAGAAATACAATTATAGAGAAACTGTTTAAACAACAAGGGAAAAAAGTAACAAAAACTAGTATAAAAAATCTTCTTAAAGCAGAAGGTTATATAGATGGTAAAGGTGAAATCTCAGGTATTGATATTACTGTGAAAAATGATCTCAAGTCTTATCGAGATTTCAAGAAAATCCTAGGGAACAAGTTTAACTCTGAACATGTAGAAAATATAATTCTTTGGATTACATTATATGGAGAATCTAGAAAACTAATAAAAGCCAAAATCGAATCTGTTTATGGAGATGTTTATTCTAAAGATGAAATTACTAAAATGTCTAGATTAGTTTATAAAGATTGGGGAAGATTTTCAAGAAAACTATTGACAGAAATAGTAAGTAAAAAACTATACAATGAAGAAACAGGAGAGTGCTTAAACATTATAGGTGCAATGCGTCATAATAATATTCTATTTATGGAATTATTGGCAGATAGATTTGATTACTCTCAACAAATAGTCGAATTCAATAAAGAACTTCAAGAAGATGTAACAGAGATTACACCAGAAATCTTAGATGATTTATATGTATCACCAGCTGTTAAACGTTCAATTTGGCAAACTGTTAGAATAGTAGAAGAACTTAAGAAGATTATAGGCTGCGCACCAGCGAAGATTTTTGTAGAGACAACAAGGTCTAATCAAGAGAAGAAAAAACCAACAGATTCGCGTAAAAAACAATTAGAACTTGCTTATAAAGCTGTCAAGAAAGATGTAAAAGAGCTAGAAAAAGAAATTGGCGCAATTAACTTTGATGTATTGAATGATAGACTAAGTTCTGTAGAACCGTCTAAACTAAAAGCGAAGAAATTATACCTATACTATACTCAATTAGGAAGATGTATGTATAGTGAGGAACCAATTAATATTAGTGAATTATTTGATAACAATAAATATGATATCGACCATATTTATCCACAGTCAAAAATAAAAGACGACAGCTTCGCTAATACAGTATTGGTAAAAAGAGAAAGTAATGCTGCAAAAACTGATAGATACCCGTTAGGATCTGATATTCAAACACCTAGTAATAGAAGGTTCTGGAAATTCTTAAAAGAAAAAGGATTAATCACTGATGAAAAATATAATAGATTAGTTAGAACAGAAGAGTTTTCTGATGAAGAGCTAAGTGGTTTCATAGCGCGTCAATTAGTAGAGACATCCCAATCTGTAAAAGCAGTAGCTAGTATTTTAGGAGAATTAAATCCAGAAACTTCAATCTGTTACTCTAAAGCAGAAAATGTATCTAGCTTTAGACAAAACTTTGGGAAAATAAAAGACGGAGATAACAAATCAAATAACAATGAACAATTAATCAAGGTTCGTGAAATTAATGATTATCATCATGCCAAAGATGCTTATCTAAATGTAGTAGTAGGAAATGTCTATGATACTAAATTTACGCGTAATGTATTTAATTTTATTAAAGATAAAAAAGATGGAAGAAAATATTCACTTAATAAAGTATTCTATGAAAATGTTAAAGATTCAAAAACAGTAGCTTGGGAAATGGATAAAACAATTCATCTAGTGGAAAAAGTTATGAATAATAATAATATCCTAGTAACAAGAAGAACATCAGAGAAAAAAGGGGAATTATATAATGCAACTAGACATAAAGCTAAAAAAGTTAAGAAAGCTAAGGGGGTAGGGTATGTACCATTTAAGTCATCAGATAATGTATTAAAAAATATATTAGATTATGGTGGTTTCAATAGTATTAATATTGCTTATTTCTCAATAGTTAGATATTTATTGATTAATAAGCAAGGTGAGATAAACATAATAAGAATAATCCCTATTCCTGTTTATATTGAAAATAGTTTACAGAGTAAAAGAGATTTGTTTAATTATATAAAAAAACAGTTAGATGATGTAGAAAATGAAAAAGTTAAAAATATTGAAATAATGTATGAAAAGCTTAGAGAAAAAACTCTATTGAGATTAAATGATTTTAAATATATTTCAGGAGGTAAATCAGGAAATAGAATTTACTGTGATAGTGCACTTCAAATTCTATTATCAGAAGAAACTGAAAAATACATCAAAACAATTATTAAATTTAGAAATTGGAAAAATGAAAATAAGAATGGTAACTTATGGGAGAATGTTTCTAAAGAAGAAAATTATAAATTATATTCAAAACTATTAGAAAAATTGAACTCAGGAATATTTTTTAATAAGAAATCAAATAAATTTGTAGAGTTAAATGAAGAAACTACAAGAAATAAATTTAAGCAATTAAAAGAAGAAGATCAAATTAAAGTATTAATAGAAATATTGAATTTACTAACATGCAAAAAACAACCTGGAAAAGATTTAAGTTTAATAGGAATGACAGCATCAAGAGATTTACAGAATTTTGATTTGAGTAATTTGAATCAATTCTCAATAATTGAACAATCTGTAACAGGATTTTATGAAAAAGAAATAACAATAATAGGGGATAAAGGGAATGACATGGAGAACAATAATAGTTAGAGATAGGGCAAAACTAGACTATAGCTTGAATTTTCTGACAGTAAGAAAAGAAGCGGAAACTAGGAAAGTTAGCCTTAGTGAAATATACATGATCATTATTGAAAGCACAGCGGTATCAATTACCGCCGTGCTTTTAAATGAACTCATGAAAAATAAAATTAAGGTAATATTTTGTGATGAAAAAAGAAATCCTAGTTCGGAATTAATACCATACTATGGAAGTCATGATACGAGTCTAAAGTACAAGAATCAGCTAGAATGGTCTACCGATAGTAAAGAACGAATATGGACTAGAATAGTATATGAAAAAATTAATAATCAAATGCTGTTGCTTAAGAAATTAGGTAAAACAGAGTATAAGTTACTAGAACAATATCTTACTGAACTTGAATGGAATGACAGCAGTAATAGAGAAGGTCATGCAGCCAAAGTTTACTTTAATGCTATGTTTGGTATGGATTTTAGTAGAAATAAAGAATGTTTAACGAATGCGGCGTTAGATTATGGTTATTCAATTATATTATCTACATTTAATAGGGAAATTGTATCATGTGGATATTTTACCCAGTTAGGATTATGTCATAGAAATCCATATAATAAATTTAATCTAGCCAGTGATTTTATGGAACCTTTCAGAATATTAGTTGATGAAGTAGTATATGCTATAGAAGCTGATGAATTTACTAAAGAACATAAAAATATACTTGTTAATATTCTAAATAATACAGTTGAAATTGATGACAAAGAACAAACTGTAGCTAATGCTATTAAAATATATGTTCGAAGTTTGTTTACTGCACTAAGAGAAAATGATTTAGAATATATAAAGATGTATAAGTATGAGTTATAGATTTATGAGAGTATTAGTAATGTTCGATCTTCCTACAGAAACATCTCTTCAAAGAAGAAATTATAGAAAATTTAGGAAAACATTGATAAAAAATGGATTTATCATGATGCAAGAATCTGTTTATGTAAAGTTAGCGATGAATCAAGGTAGTGCTGATCTAATTGTAAAGAGTATTCGAAAAATGTGTCCGGATGAAGGGATAGTTCAAGTATTACAGATTACTGAGAAACAGTTCTCTAAGATGGAGTTTTTAGTAGGAGAGAGTCAGACTGAATATGTAGATAATGATGAAAGGTTATTAGAACTATGAAGATTATTAATAAAAACTGGCAGAGAAGAATAGAGGTAGAAGATAATATTATTTATACATTAGTTTTTGAAAATAAAAAGTATTATCGAGAAAATATAATTGAGTTAATCAATCAACATAGGGGTAACGAAGGAAGTTACACTTTGTCAAATAATAATAAAGAAATATTATTTGATAAGAATAGTTTTATCCTTACTGATCTATTTAATATAGATATAAATAATAAAAAAGTACTATCAAAAATATACAGTTCATTACTTAAAGAAATAGTAGAAGATATTTCAAGTTATAATGAATTATCTACAAATATTAGAGTATATTTTGAAAAATTAATATTTAATAGTTCTTTAGAAATAGAACAGAATGAAGAGATAGATATGTCATCCTTATTAAAACTTGGGGATTTTAAAGTTCATGTTGAAAATGATAACATTTTAGAAAAATTTGTGAAATTCCTAAAAGTACTAACAGAACTATGTGGTTATAAAATTATTTTTGTAGTAGGACTTCATAACGTTTTCACACAGGGTGAAATAATAGAAATTTATAAAGAAGTTTGTTTGAATAAAATAAATATCATAAATATAGAGTATCAACAATTTAATAATTTATCTAATGGAAATTATAGGGAAATAGTTTATATATTTGATAAAGATAATTGCGAAATATAGTATTGCATTTTTGCGAAAATACTTGTATAATATAGGTAGATTCAAAATTTACATTCAAGTTCAAATAAAGATTTTATCTAAATTGCCTTCGGGCCTGGATCGGTGTCGGTCCATTTTTTTATACCAAAATTCAAAATTTCTACTCTAAATCTCAATTTGAGGTTTGAGAGATATGTAAATTTTGAGTTCTACAAAACAGTATTTAACGTGTCTAAGTCAAACGCTTTGTTTGAGAGATATGTAAATTTTGAGTTCTACAAAACTTTCCCATTGTGTGTAATTTCTCTGTACATGTTTGAGAGATATGTAAATTTTGAGTTCTACAAAACACAAGTTATTTAGAAATAACTGAACCAGTGTTTGAGAGATATGTAAATTTTGAGTTCTACAAAACTATTATATCGTCATATATTAATAGGATTCTGTTTGAGAGATATGTAAATTTTGAGTTCTACAAAACCCTTTAACGTCGTTTTCTAACATTGCCTGGTTTGAGAGATATGTAAATTTTGAGTTCTACAAAACAAATTGTAATCATTGCGCAAACAGTACATGTTTGAGAGATATGTAAATTTTGAGTTCTACAAAACATATCAATCAAAGTAAAGCTTTAAACGTTGTTTGAGAGATATGTAAATTTTGAGTTCTACAAAACTAGCGTGTGCATTGTAGCAACATCACTATTGTTTGAGAGATATGTAAATTTTGAGTTCTACAAAACAATATAAACAAGATATAATTGAGTTATCGTGTTTGAGAGATATGTAAATTTTGAGTTCTACAAAACTTCTCCTATTCTAAGTCCTGTGTGCAACTGGTTTGAGAGATATGTAAATTTTGAGTTCTACAAAACCAAAGACACCGTTTATAATGATACGGAAGGTTTGAGAGATATGTAAATTTTGAGTTCTACAAAACTAATCATTTCGTAATGTGTACATCATAATGTTTGAGAGATATGTAAATTTTGAGTTCTACAAAACAACAATTCCTTTTAACACTCCATATAGAGTGTTTGAGAGATATGTAAATTTTGAGTTCTACAAAACTGCTTATTTGACGTCTGGTGAGAAAATAGCGTTTGAGAGATATGTAAATTTTGAGTTCTACAAAACTTTCATACCTAAGACTTTCATCAGACAAAAGTTTGAGAGATATGTAAATTTTGAGTTCTACAAAACGAACGGAAATTTTCAGAAATTCAAGAATTAGTTTGAGAGATATGTAAATTTTGAGTTCTACAAAACTGCATTGTTCCCCCAGTCATTAGTTCCGCCGTTTGAGAGATATGTAAATTTTGAGTTCTACAAAACTAAATTACAAAGTTTAAATGATTTAAACTGTTTGAGAGATATGTAAATTTTGAGTTCTACAAAACTTTTGAATAGTTTTACTCGATACTCCAGCGTTTGAGAGATATGTAAATTTTGAGTTCTACAAAACTGAGAGAGATGAAATGAGTAAAGCGGTAAGTTTGAGAGATATGTAAATTTTGAGTTCTACAAAACCAATATTTAAACTGAGTAGATACGTCGTAAGTTTGAGAGATATGTAAATTTTGAGTTCTACAAAACCATAACCATTTTTTTCTGAAATAAAATCAGTTTGAGAGATATGTAAATTTTGAGTTCTACAAAACCTTGCGAGCTTGTTTCAATCTATTACTTAAGTTTGAGAGATATGTAAATTTTGAGTTCTACAAAACTTTTTAAGGGACTAGATAATCCGGAGAAAAGTTTGAGAGATATGTAAATTTTGAGTTCTACAAAACCATGAAGTGGTGATAGATGCTTACGATGATGGTTTGAGAGATATGTAAATTTTGAGTTCTACAAAACCTCAACTAAATGAACGTGTTACAGCGTTGGTTTGAGAGATATGTAAATTTTGAGTTCTACAAAACACTTTGAAGCAGATTAGAAAATACCATCCGTTTGAGAGATATGTAAATTTTGAGTTCTACAAAACTTTGTGTTATTTTTATTTAACTAGCGATACGTTTGAGAGATATGTAAATTTTGAGTTCTACAAAACACGGTAAGTGGTTAAACAACCCTAATGATGTTTGAGAGATATGTAAATTTTGAGTTCTACAAAACGTGGCAATATGTGCAGGTTTTTAACTTCGCGTTTGAGAGATATGTAAATTTTGAGTTCTACAAAACTTCATCGTTGCTGATGAAAGTATATTTATTGTTTGAGAGATATGTAAATTTTGAGTTCTACAAAACGCGTATGCGGAGTTGCTGGAGGACTATCCGTTTGAGAGATATGTAAATTTTGAGTTCTACAAAACATTATTTGAAGTACTTGGTGCATATTTTACGTTTGAGAGATATGTAAATTTTGAGTTCTACAAAACTTTATTATCTCCATCATCAACATAAAATCCGTTTGAGAGATATGTAAATTTTGAGTTCTACAAAACGAAAAAATTAGAAGATCAAGCTACTGAATTGTTTGAGAGATATGTAAATTTTGAGTTCTACAAAACGTATGATACGAAAAAGTTACCTTCTAAATTGTTTGAGAGATATGTAAATTTTGAGTTCTACAAAACTTAAAGCTAATACTGTTGAAACTGGAAATCTGTTTGAGAGATATGTAAATTTTGAGTTCTACAAAACAGCTAAAATCGGCGACTTTTTTATCTCGTTGTTTGAGAGATATGTAAATTTTGAGTTCTACAAAACGAACGGTAGACAATGAAAGAAAAAGCATTCGTTTGAGAGATATGTAAATTTTGAATTCTACAAAACCCTTTAAAAAAAATAGCAAATCCAGTTCCGTTTGAGTGGTATGAAAATTTCCTGCTCGTATAATAAGATTATTGATGAGATAATATTGAGTGTTATTTGATCTATAATCTTATTTTTGTTTACATAAACGCAAATAATTATGAAACTAAATATAAAAAAGCATTTACGTTAATCTCAATAAACGTAAATACTTTTTTATATTCTCTTACTTCGTTATTTCTTCAATAATCGTCTCTAGTTTCATAGAACGGCTTGCTTTGAATAAGATTACTTCGTTTTTATGTTTGTTATTTTTTAGATATTCACTAACTTCTGCTGTAGTATGGAAGTGTAGTGTTTTTATTTTGTCATTTTTAATTTGTTTAGTAATGTTTTCTGCTAATTCACCAACGCTTATAACTAAGTCAATGTCGTTTGTGTTTTCAGAGATATATTCACCAACTTCACCGTGATAGTTAACTTCGTTAGGTCCTAGTTCGAACATGCTTCCTAATACTAGTGTTTTATAATCGAAATCATCATAGCTACTTACTACATCGACACCAGCTTTCATAGAAGTAGGGCTAGCGTTATATGCATCGTTGATAATTAGTGAATCATCTTTGTATGGGATGCTTTGTAGGCGCATGCCTGTTATTTCCACAGTATTTTCAATAGCTTTGCGGATTTCTTCGTTTGTTAATCCGATTTTATTTGCGATTGCTGTTGCGAACATAATGTTATATAGATTATGTTTTCCTTTTAATTTTGTGAAGTATTGACCGTCGCTTATATTAAGTTTGAAATCAATTTTATCACGAGTAATTGTGTAGTTTTCTAATATAATATCGTTATAGCTATTTTCACCACATGATGTTGCCTTGATATCTGAAGAATCTACTAACGTTTTTAGAAGAACCTCATCTCCGTTATAGACGAAGTATCCGTCTTTCTTCATACCATTAGTTATTTCGAATTTAGCCTTAGCAATTCCTTCACGTGATTTGAAGAATTCAATGTGACTTTCACCAATATTAGTAATTACTG
>ERZ772956.1491-NODE-1491-length-15883-cov-1.900114_pt1 | contig 15883 bp, 10 predicted proteins | sample MGYA00580683_ERZ772956 | MGnify/ENA primary metagenome ERZ772956 (study PRJEB29015, sample SAMEA2738077) | human oral metagenome | biome: human oral; feature: human-associated habitat; material: saliva | place: China | collected 2212 ... | reverse complement strand
AAATATTTCCCTTATTATTATACAAAATATTATTAAATGTAAATTATTTATTAATTATATCTATTCTCTTTATAAAGGTATAAAAGTTCTATCAGCTTCCACCTTATTTATTTTAACAGCATTTTCATATATTTGATTTGCTTCTTTAATAAATATCATCTGTGAGTTTTTCTTTGCACTTCCACCTCTTTCCACTTTTCCATAACTACCGTCAGGTAAAAGGATGGAGGCCTTTACATTATCCTCAAGTTCCACATCCAGATAATGTTTTATACTCTTTATTATATCCTCATCCGCCACCGGGAATACTATCTCTACTCTCTTTTCCAGATTTCTGTTCATCCAGTCGGCACTGCCAAGGAAAATCTCCTCTTCACCGTCTATACGGAAATCAAATATTCTGGCATGTTCAAGAAATGTTCCGACAATTGATCTGACCGTTATATTTTCAGAGACTCCTTTTATTCCTACCTTAAGACAGCATATGCCTCTGACAATCAAATCTATCTTTACTCCTGCACAGCTTGCCGAATACAGCGCGCATATAATATCCTTATCTGAAAGCGAGTTCATCTTTGCTATGATTCTTACCTCGGATCCTCTCCCGGCCGCCTCTGCACATTGGCTTATCTTCTTTAAGAATATATCCTTCATCCAAAGCGGTGCAACCACATATCTTTTCCAAAACGGAGGTTCTGAATATCCGCTTAACATATTAAAGACTGCCGTAGCATCCTCACCATAGCTTTCTCTTGCTGTAAACATACCAAGGTCTGTATAAAGCTTTGCAGTAGAATCATTATAGTTTCCGGTGCCAAGATGTACATATCTTCTGATACCGTCTTCTTCTCTTCTCACTACAAGAGTTATCTTTGAGTGAGTCTTTAATCCTACAAGTCCGTAGATTACATGACAACCTGCTTTTTCAAGCATTCTTGCCCAGTTGATATTATTCTCCTCATCAAATCTTGCCTTAAGCTCCACCAAAACCGTAACCTGTTTTCCGTTATCCGCTGCATTTGCAAGCGCCTTGATAATTGGTGAATTTCCGCTGACTCTGTATAAAGTCTGCTTTATAGCAAGAACATTTTTATCTGCCGCTGCCTTTGAAACAAAATCTATTACCGGATCAAAGCTCTCATATGGATGTGAAAGCAAAATATCCTTCTTTTTTATCTCCTCAAATATATCCTCACAGTCTATAAGCCTTTGGTTCATTACAGGAACATGCTTTTTATCCTTTAGCCTATCAAAACCTTCAAGAGAATATATCTTCATCAGAACTGTCAAATCCAGAGGTCCGTTTATCTTAAATATATCCTCTTCATCAACATTCAGCTCACTCTTCAGGAAATTTAAAAGGCTTGCATCCATTCTTTCTTCGGCTTCAAGTCTGATAGCCTCTCCCCACTGTCTCTTCTTAAGTTTTTTCTTTATTTCCTCTAACAGATCCGATGCATCATCCTCATCAAGCTTAAACTCCGCATTTCTCATTACTCTGAATGTTGCTGCGGATATTACTTCATAGTTTAAGAAAAGTTTATCAATATTTTTCTCTATGATATCTTCAAGATAAATTATCTTTCTCTCCTCGAACTCTGTAGGTATCTCTACAATTCTTGGTAGTACAGACGGTACCTGCACCATCGCAAAATCAAGATCGGCATCTACATTTCCAAGATACACATCCTTCTTTTTCTTTTTAGAGTTTTCTTCTTTTCTCTTTCTTATAAGGGCTGCAATATTTAAAGTCTTATTTCTGACAAGCGGGAAAGGTCTTGAAGCATCCACTGCCATAGGAGTAAGTACCGGATATACAAACTCATCAAAATATTCATCTATAAATTTCTTTTCATTTGCATCAAGTTCATCACCATGACTTATTATATGCAGATTTTCCTTCTTTAAAAGCGGAACCAAAGATTTGTTATAAACCTCATACTGCTTTTTAACAAAATCGTGAGTCTCCTTAGTCAGTATACCAAGTTGCTTTTCCGCACTCATTCCCGAAATATCTTTTTTCTTATAATCAGCATCCACCATATCTTTTAATGAAGCAATCCTTACCATAAAGAACTCGTCAAGGTTTGAAGATGTTATACTTAAAAATTTCAATCTTTCAAAAAGTTTAACATCATCATCCTCAGCTTCATTTAAAACTCTGATATTGAACTTCAGCCAGGACAGCTCCCTGTTTGTAAAATATTCTACATTATCAAACTTTTCCATAATAGCCACTCCTTCCTATCAAAAAGTTCTTATCTGCTTCAAAATAAATTCTATTCCGAATATTTCTCTGAAAAAATCCCTGTGAGAATTAAAGCTTAGTATTTCAAGACTCAAATCACCCATGTAATTCACTTCCAGTTTCAGCTTATTTTCATCTAATTTCAATATAAAATTCTTTATTTTCTGCTTATGAGATCTGTCAAGTGCATTTGCCATTTGCAGTATTGCACTTAATTTTGCAAGCCTGATATCTCTTTTATTATAAATATTTTCTTCATTATCAATATTTGATATTTCCGCCATAAGCATTCTCTCATCATGAGATATACCTATAATTTCTCCTGATGATATGATATTGTATGTGGCTGTATCACTGTTTTTCATATTTATAAACTTACCGATATTATGAAGTATGGCGGCTATTTGTACCAAGAGTCTGTCTCTTTCCGTTAAGCCGCTGACCTCTTTTATGGCATCAAATATAAGAAGAGCATTCTTTTCCACCGCACCGGTATGTTTACTGTTTCCCCTGTATCTTTTGGCAAGATTTTTTGATGCCGCAATTATATCTTCTTCAAAATTATGACCTACACTTATGATTCCGGTTTTCTTTGCATACTCCGCCGCAATACCGTCTATTAAAAGCGTACCCGGCATCCATATCTCCTTAGCATTAAACAGATCAAAAATTCTTTGAAAAATAAGCACACTCGGCAAAATCATCTTTGCATAATTTTTACTTACACCAAGTATATTCTCTATTTCCTCAACACTCTTTCCGCGTATTCTATCGAATAATCTAATAAATCTCTCATAATCTATTATCATATCTGTGGATTCATGATCCATATATCTGAATACATGCATAAGAGGTTCTCCGATACCGATTATAGTCTTTACCTTTTTATTCTTAAGATAAATCTTCTTAAATGTATTAAGGTCGTTATCTATAAGCTCTGTAAGTACATTATGCTTTTTTTCATTGATATTATCAATCTCTTCCACCATCTCTCGAAGTCTTAAAACTCCAAGTGATAAATTTTGTGTGCTCTGTATTGCACCGTTATCGTAAAGAGTAAGCTGCATACTTCCAAATCCGACATCGGCAATAGCGGTACCGCTCTTTATATATTTCTCAAACAGCTCACCTTTTGAATCGATAGACATATAATTGATAAATCTTTGCTCGGAGTTTGATATTATACTTATATCAATCCCCGCTCTTACCTTTATCTGGTCAAGCACCTGCATATTGTTTGAGGCTTCTCTCATGGCGCTGGTCGCATATGCCTTATACGCATCCACCTTATAGCTATGCATTATTTTCTTAAAATCCGATAAAATATCACATAGCTCATCTATCATTTCATAACTGATTTTTCCGAATTTATAGGTGTCACTGCCAAGCGCAATAGTATGCTTGACATAATCAATTCTCTTTATTCCTGATTTACTTGCTATCTCATAAATTCCAAGTTCAAGCTCAAATGAGCCTACATCAATCGCCGCAAAATATTTTATCTCACTCTTTCCCATACGCTCTCCAAGTCTATTGACTCTGTAAATAAGTTATAAATTGTGTTGCACTTCTTCCTGACATACCTCCGTGAGATAATTCCCACATATTGGCTTTTGAAAGTATTTCACTCTCATCCATATCTATATTATGCTTCTTTGCCAAAGAAAGTACAATAGAGTTAAACTCTTTTTTATCAGGTGAACCGTAATATATTTTTTCGCCAAATCTTGCAGATAATGAAAGCTTTTCCTCTACAGTATCTCTTGTATGAAGTTCTTCATCTGTTTCAGTCTTATCTCTGAAACTTTCTCTGATAAGATGTCTTCTGTTACTTGTAGCATAAATCAGTACATTCTCAGGTCTTCTTCCAAATCCTCCTTCAAGAATCGCCTTTAAATACTTGTATTCAAGCTCCGACTCTTCAAAGCTTAAATCATCCATATATATGATAAACTTATAATTCCTGTCTTTAAGCTGCTCAAGTATATCCGACAAATATCTGAATTGATGCTTATAGATTTCAATAATTCTAAGTCCTTTATCATAGTACTCGTTTACAATAGCTTTTACACTTGAAGATTTTCCGGTTCCCGCATCTCCGTACAATAAACAGTTATTTGCAGGTTTACCGTTTATAAAACTCTCTGTATTGTCTGTGAGTTTTTTCTTTTGAAGATCATAGCCTATTATATCATTCAAATAAACATGCTCGACTCTGGTTATAGGTATTATATTTGCAGTCTTTAAATCCGTACCTTCTTCTATACGAAAAGCTTTATTTAAACCAAACTTTCCTACACCATACTCCTTATAAAATTCAGTTATTATATCTTTAAACTCATTGTCTGAGTCCGCCTCAATAAGTTGCTTTGAAAGTCTTAGAATCCTGTCTCTTACTCTGGTGTTTACAAGCTTTGAATCTCTTCCGTTACCTTCATAATGATATATCTCTCTTAACAAATCGCCGTTAATATTAGGTACAAATTGAATCAACTCTCTTAATATTTTAAAATCATGTATTGCAAACGTATTTATACTTCCTGAAGTTTCACCTACAATCTCTGTAGCTTTTGAGTATACATTCTCATTGTATGCAAGTGCCAATGCAAGTATATTAGCCCAAAGATTTCCGTGAAGACCGTACTCACCGGCAACTTCAAGCATCTTTGATATGGTTTTACTTACATTGGTGCTGTTCTTATCCAAAGCACAAAACATTCTTATTGTGTCTTCAAACTTCAAGTCTCTGTATAATATCAAATCGTCTATCTTTGAATCTTTGCATGCTTTTATACTGTACATATTTCCTCCTTAGGCTACATTAATTATTTGAACAATAGTTTCCCAAAATCTTTAAAAAAGGTACTTTATTTTTAAGTGTATCAAGTACGTTTGAAACATTTTCCGAGTTTAGATTCGCCTCAATATCTATAAAAAATCTGTACTCAAATGTTTTCTCGGGTATAGGTCTTGATTCTATTTTTAAAAGATTCAATCCGTTTAAGACAAATATTCCGAGAATATTATACAGCATGCCTTTTTCATGTGGAAGTTCCAATATAAGGCTGAGTTTATTTGAAGCTTTTGAAAAAATCTTTTCCTTACTTAATACTACAAATCTTGTTGTATTATTGGAATTTCTGTTAATTCCCATGTCTAAAATATCCAGACCGTAAAGCTTTGCTGAAAGCTCGGAAGCAATTGCCGCCTGTTCGATCTTGCCTTCATTTTTTACTTTTTTTGCAGACACGGCAGTGTTTAAAAGACTGATCTGGCTCCATTCAGGATGTTCTTTCAAATAAGAAGCACATTGCATTAAAGCCTGGGGATGCGAATATACTCTTTGGATATCAGAAAAGTTTGCCCCCTTTATACCCAAAAGACAGTGACTGATATGTAAATCATATTCCGCTACAATTACTACATCTTTTTTTAAAAGCAAATCGAAAATATCTGTAACAATTCCGGCAGATGAATTCTCAATCGGTACAACACAGTATGACGCCTCACCGCTTAAAACTGAATTTATAGCATCTTCAAAAGTATTTACATTCTCTGTATCTGCATCCGGAAATAATGTCTGTGTTACTATATGTGAATACGCACCTTCCACACCCTGATACACTATTTTTTTTATATCGGAATCCATATATTCTTTGCATTTAAATCCGCTTGGTATATCATCAAATTTTATTTCCTCAAGTCTTTGCATAGTACTCCCAAAGTTTTATCTTTTTTCTTTCACCATGTTTTCAAGCATATTTACAATTTTATTTCTTGCATATGCACCAAGCTTTTTCTTCTCCTCATCAGACAATTCCGATATTATTATCGGCTCACCATACTCAATTATTACATTGCTCTTTTTCATAAAAGGTAAATGCTGTTCCCATATCTCATATGTACCGTAAATAGCTACAGGTATAACGGGTACCTTTCCTTTTTCAGCTATCTTCAATGAGCCTTCTTTAAAATCCTTTACATTTGTGACATCATCATTTAAGTTTCTTGTTCCCTCAGGACAAATCCATATCGAAATACCTGATTTAACCTTTTCTACACCCTGTAATATTGTCTTAAGTCCCTGTTTTATATCTTTCCTGTTTAAGAAAAGGCAATTGAGCAAATCCATCCACTGTTTAAGAAGCGGAACCTTTATCATTTCATACTTTGCCACAAAACCGAGCGGTTTATAAGTATATGCATATCCTGCAAGTATATCAAAATAACTTCTATGATTACTTACAAATAAAACGCCACCGTCTTTTGGAATATTTTCACGCCCCCTTACTTCCACTTTTGCCCCGGCCAAAAACAATAAGAGTCTGAAAGTTATACGCACCATTGTTTGTGCAATAGCGGAAGAAGTAGCAGGTTTAAACCTTTTTATTATAAGTAAAACAAGCATTGTAGGTATAAAAAGTACCAAGTATAAAAGTAGACACAGTGCTACCAAAATAAATCTAATCATTTGAAAAAACCTCTCATTATAATAATGGACTAAGGAGTCTGCTCACCTGTTCTTTAACTCTTTGAATAAGTGAACGATTCTTATACATTGACAATGTATACTCCTTTGAATCATAAATATCTCTCATAAAATTGTCTTCAAGTTCTATTGCAATATCCTCATCGTAAATCATTGCATTGACCTCAAAATTAAGCTCAAAGCTTCTTATATCCATATTTGCCGTACCGACACAGGCTACCTTGCCGTCAGCCATTACTGACTTTGCATGCAAGAATCCCTTCTCATAGGTATATACCTTTCCACCCGCTTCAAGAAGAGTCCCTGCCCAGCTAAGTGTAGCGGAATATACAAACGGATGATCCGGCATACATGGAATCATAAGCCTTACATCAACTCCCGATCTTGCCGCAATATTGAGCGCACTTATAAAAGCCTCATCAGGTATAAAATAAGGCGTGTGGATATACACATGATCCTTTGCATGATTTATAATCTCTATGTAATTATCTCGTATAAGTTTAGTCTCGGAATCGGGTCCGCTTGAAATTATCTGCATTCTAAGAATATTATCACCTTCCTCAGGTACAAAATCCATATCATCCAACTGAGTAAAATATTTGTCATTTAAGAAAATATCTTCTTTTGTCGCGTACTTCCAGTCCAGTCCGAATCTAAGTTCAAGTCCGTTTACAGCCTCTCCGACTATTCTAAGATGTGTATCTCTCCAGTGTCCGAATTTCTTTGAGCCGTCAACATATTCTTTCCCTATGTTAAAGCCTCCTACATAACCGATTTTGCCGTCTATTACGGCTATTTTTCTGTGGTTTCTGTAGTTTATACGGAAGTTGATTCTTCCCAAAGTTGCAGGGAAAAATACACCTAACTTTATGCCATGAGATTTTAAATTATCTAAAATCTTCTTTGACATAAACCTTCCGCCCATTCCGTCAAACATAATCCTTATCTCAATACCTTCATCAGCTTTTTTTATAAGCTCCTTGGCTATATTAAGGAAAAGATAGTCCTGCTTTATAATATAATATTCCAAATGTATATATTTTTTGGCATTCTTAATATCTTCAATAAGTGCATCAAATTTATTATTACCGTCTGTGAATATATCCAAGGAATTTTTCATTGTCAAAAGTGAGCCGCCGGACATAAGGTTGTACTGCATCAATCTATGATATTCTTTGGCATATAAATCATTCTTCACCATTTCACTTTTTGTGAAGAATTTTTCCTGCCTGATGGTAGCCCTCCTTATGCTGTCCTCAACACTCTTTAACTTAAACATTCTGGATTTTCTGTAATCCTGACCTATAAATAAATACAGTATTATTCCGACAATAGGCAAAAAATTAAGTACTAAAATCCATGTCCAAACTGTTCTCGGATCTCTTCTTTGAAAAAATACGATTATCAATGACAGTGTCAAATTCAAATAGAACAAATGAACAAATCCTAAGTGACCTGTTTTTAAAATATCAAACATATAACTCCCGGTTTATTAATTTAACTACAATAACGAACTGATTTATGTAATATACGTTACTATAGCAACAAAATTTTCTATAATCCTGTCTATTATACCACTAATATTGTTTTTTTACATTAATTAAAAAAGAGCCGGTCGCCCGACTCTTTAAATTATTTATTTTTGTACAACTGCAGTTAGCTCATTATAAGGATCCAGGTCTATATAGATTATATCCTTTGCTTTCAGCTCACTGTCTGAAAGGATAAGCTTTGCAACCATGGTCTCTACATTCTTTTGCAGATATCTCTTTAGCGGTCTTGCACCATATGCAGGATCATATCCGTTATCAATGATATAGTTCTTTGCCGCATCACTAAGTTCCACTTTAAGTTCCTTACTTTCAAGTCTCTCATTGAGCTCATCCATTAACAGATTTATAATATTTCCGATATTATCCTTTGTAAGCGGTTTAAACATAATGATTTCATCAAGTCTGTTTAAGAACTCAGGTCTGAAGCTGTTTCTAAGCTCATCCATTACTTTATTTCTTGCTTCTTCGCTGATATCACCATATGTATTGATACCGTCAAGCAAGTAACCTGAACCAAGATTTGATGTCATTATTATGATAGTATTTTTAAAATCCACAGTCTTACCAAGTGAATCTGTAACTCTACCGTCATCGAGCACCTGTAGCAGTACATTGAATACATCAGGATGTGCCTTTTCTATCTCATCAAAAAGCACTACGGAATAAGGTTTTCTTCTTACAGCTTCTGTAAGCTGTCCGCCCTCATCATATCCTACATATCCCGGAGGAGCTCCTATAAGTCTGCTCACGGAGAATTTCTCCATGTACTCACTCATATCGATTCTTATCATGTTATTTTCATCATCAAAGAGAGCCTTTGCCAGAGATTTTGCAAGTTCTGTCTTACCTACACCTGTAGGTCCAAGGAATAGGAATGAACCTATAGGTTTTGAAGGATCTTTAATACCCGCTCTTGAACGAATTATAGCATCGGTAACCTTCTCAACCGCCTCGTCCTGTCCGATTACTCTCTCATGTAAGGTATCTCCAAGGTGAAGAGTCTTTTCTCTTTCACTCTCACTTAGCTTTGAAACAGGAATATTTGTCCATCTTGAGATAATTCTTGCAATCTCTTCATCTGTAACAGATTCACGAAGAAGTCTGAGGTCTTCTTTTTTAACCTTTTCTTCTTCAATCTGAAGCTGTTTTTGTAGCTCAGGCAACTTTCCGTATTGAAGCTCTGCAGCTCTGTTAAGGTCATAGCTTTGCTTTGCGGCATTTATCTGTCTGTTGACCTCATCAATCTCACCTCTGAGTTTTGCAAGACCTTCAACACTCTTTTTCTCATTTTCCCATTTTGACTTTGCTTCATTTAACTCATCATTAACCTCTGCAAGTTCTTTTTGTAAAGCCTCAAGTCTTTCCATTGAAAGATTATCGTTTTCTTTCTTAAGTGCGGTTTCTTCAATCTGAAGCTGCATCTGTCGTCTTGAGAGTTCATCTATCTCTGTTGGCACCGAATTAAGCTCAGTCTTTATAAGAGCACAGGCCTCATCTACAAGGTCGATAGCCTTATCAGGAAGGAATCTGTCACTGATATATCTGTCTGAAAGTACAGCAGCACTTACCAAAGCTCCATCAGTAATTTTAACTCCATGATATGCCTCATATCTGTCTTTCAAACCACGAAGTATTGATATTGTATCCTCTATTGTAGGTTCTTCTACAAGTACAGGCTGAAATCTTCTCTCAAGTGCAGGATCCTTTTCAATGTACTTTCTGTACTCATCAAGTGTGGTAGCACCGATACAATGCAACTCACCTCTTGCAAGCATAGGCTTTAACATATTTCCGGCATCCATACTTCCCTCTGTTTTACCTGCGCCTACAATTGTATGAATCTCATCTATGAAAAGAATAATCTCACCTTCAGACTTTCTTACTTCATCCAAAACCGCTTTCAGTCTTTCTTCAAACTCACCTCTATACTTCGCACCCGCTATAAGCGCACCCATATCAAGTGCAAACAGTTTCTTATCTTTCAAATTATTTGGAACATCGCCTGCTACAATTCTTCCTGCAAGCCCCTCCACTACTGCGGTTTTACCTACACCGGGTTCACCTATAAGTACAGGATTGTTCTTTGTCTTACGGCTTAATATTCTAATAACATTTCTTATCTCACTGTCTCTTCCGATAACAGGATCAAGTTTTTGCTGCCTTGCACGTTCAACAAGATCATAACCATATTTATTCAAAGTATCATATGTAGCTTCGGGATTGTCTGAAACCACTCTTTGGTTACCTCTAACCTCGGAGAGTACCTGTAAAAACTTATTTTTATTTATTCCATACATTCTGAAAATCTGTGCCACATTAGAAGACGGATTTTCCAAAAGATTTAGGAAAATATGCTCTACTGAAACATATTCATCTCCCATGCCTTTTGCTACATCCTCTGCAGTAATAAGCACATTATTTAAATCATTACTGATATAGGCATTTCCGCCGCTTACCTTCGGAAGTTTTTCTATAGCGGATTCCACTTCGTTTCTAAATTCATTTTCATTGATACCCATCTTTTTTATAAGATTGACTATCAAAGAACCGTCTATATCTAATAGTGATGCCAACAAATGTATTTGTTCTATTTGTTGATTGCCATGAGTAGCTGCAACCTTTTCCATATTTTGTACAGCTTCAATTGACTTTTGCGTAAATTTGCTAATATTCATTAAATCACCACCTTTGTTATCTTTGTTATATACGTACTATAACAGACTTATTTTCATATGTCAAGCGAATTTTAAATATTATTTTGAAATATTTTATAGCCCCTTTTAATTAAATTCTTTTAAATTCTTTTTACATTTTAGGTATTGTAAAAGTGTAAAATTTGGACTATAATACGAAAAATGATTTTTATAAAGGAGAAGTATGAGACATCTTTTAAACCCATTGGACTTTTCTGTTGAAGAAACTAATGAACTTTTAGAGCTTGCTATTGATATTGAAAACAACAGGGGAAAGTATTCTAAAATTTGTGAAGGAAAAAAATTAGCAACATTATTTTATGAGCCAAGCACACGAACCAGACTCTCATTTGAAGCAGCGATGCTTAATTTGGGAGGTAGCGTACTTGGCTTTCATTCTGCCGACTCATCATCCGCAGCAAAGGGAGAAAGCGTTGCAGATACTATCAGAGTAATTTCTTCATATGCAGATATAGCGGCAATGCGTCATCCAAAAGAGGGTGCACCGCTTGTTGCAAGCAAATTCTCTTCCATTCCTGTAATTAATGCCGGTGACGGTGGACATCAGCATCCTACACAGACTCTTACAGACCTTTTGACAATAAAGAGAATGAAGGGAAATATCTCAGACCTTACAGTCGGACTTTGCGGCGACCTTAAGTTCGGTAGAACAGTTCATTCACTTATTAACGCTCTTATCAGATATCCGAATATAAAATTTGTTCTTATCTCACCTGAAGAGCTTAAAGTCCCTGACTATATCAGAGATGATGTACTTAAGGCAAATAATATCGAGTTTAGTGAGGTTACCAGCCTTGATGAGGCTATGCCTGAGCTTGATATTCTTTATATGACAAGAGTTCAGAAGGAGCGTTTCTTCAACGAGGAAGATTATATTCGTTTGAAAGACACATATATTTTGGATAAGCAGAAATTAAAGCATGCTAAAAAGGATATGTATATACTCCATCCGCTTCCAAGAGTAAATGAAATAAGCGTTGAGGTTGATAATGACCCGAGAGCCGCGTATTTCAAACAGGCTGAGTTTGGTGTATATGTAAGAATGGCTTTGATTCTCACTCTTTTGGAGGTAAAATAATGTTAAATATCAGTGGATTAAATGAAGGTGTGGTACTTGATCATATAGAAGCCGGAAAAAGCTTGGATATATATTTTCACTTAGGACTTGATAAGCTTGATATACCTGTTGCAATTATAAAGAATGCCAAGTCTAAAAAAATGGGTAAGAAAGATATTATCAAAATTGAAGGTGATGTACTTGATTTGATAGATTTTGACGTAATCGGATATATCGATCACAATATAACAATCAATGTTATAAAGAATAATGCGATAGTTGAGAAAAAAACAGTTTCATTACCTGAGAAGATAACAAATATTATCAAGTGTAAGAACCCAAGGTGTATCACTTCGATAGAGCAGGAGCTTCCACATATCTTCTATCTTTCAGATAAGGATAACGAGGTATATCGCTGCATCTATTGTGAAGAGAAAAGAAATAAGAAAAAATAATACTTAAAACCAACAAACTGCCGGATTAAATTTTAATCCGGCAGCCTTTTTATACCAATATGGCTTTCTTTATTTCCACCTTTTCAGGTAATCCTTTAATTTCTCTTAGAATCTTCATGAACTCTTTTCCGGTAATAGTTTCCTTTTCTATAAGGAACTCTGCCAGTTTGTCCATTACATCTTTATTTTCTCTTAGGATTCTAAGGGCTTCATCATAGCTCTTTTTAAGTATTTTCATTACTTCTTTGTCAACTTCGGTAGCTGTATTGTCACCACAGTCAAGTATTGCCTGTCCTGAAAGATATTGATTTTCAACTCTTGCAAGTCCCATAAGTCCGAACTTATCACTCATACCGTACTGTGTAACCATTGCCCTGGCAATAGAGGTAGCCTTTTCAATATCATTTGATGCACCTGTTGTTACGGAATCAAATACTATTTCCTCGGCCGCTCTACCTCCAAGAGTACTTACAAGCATATCCTCAAGTTCTTTTTTTGACTTAAGATATGTCTCTTCTTCAGGTACATACATTACGTAACCCAAAGCACCCATGGTTCTTGGTACAATAGTTATTTTTTGTACAGGCTCGGAGTTTTTTTGCAGTGCAGAGATAAGTGCATGTCCCACCTCATGGTAGGATACAATTCTTCTCTCTTCCTGATTCATAACTCTGTCCTTCTTCTCCTTGCCTACAAGCACCACTTCCACAGCTTCAAAAAGGTCTTTTTGCTTTACAGCTTTTCTTCCTTTTTTTACCGCCAAAATAGCCGCTTCATTTATCATATTGGCAAGGTCTGAACCTACAGCACCTGATGTAGCAAGTCCTATTGCTTCAAGATCTACACTGTCATCCATCAGCACATCCTTTGAATGTACCTTCAGAATGTCAACTCTTCCTTTAAGATCAGGTCTTTCAACAATTACTCTTCTGTCAAATCTACCCGGACGAAGTAATGCAGGGTCAAGTATCTCAGGTCTGTTTGTAGCACCAAGCACTATAAGACCTTTTGATGAATCAAAGCCGTCCATTTCGGAAAGAAGCTGATTGAGAGTCTGTTCTCTCTCATCATTTCCTCCACCCATTCTGGAATCTCTGCTCTTACCTATTGCATCTATCTCGTCTATAAATATGATAGCCGGAGCCGCCTCCTGTGCCTGTTTGAATAAATCTCTTACTCTTGAAGCACCTACACCTACAAACATCTCTACAAAGTCTGAACCTGACAGAGAAAAGAACGGTACATCCGCTTCTCCGGCCACCGCCTTTGCGAGAAGTGTTTTTCCTGTTCCCGGAGGTCCTACCAAAAGAGCTCCCTTCGGAAGTCTGGCACCAATCTTTGTATATTTCTCAGGATTATGCAAAAAATCAACTATTTCAGTCAAAGATTCTTTTGCCTCATCTTCACCTGCCACATCCTTAAATGTAATACCGGTTTCCTTTTGAACATATACTTTGGCATTGCTCTTGCCGACTCCCATGAATCCGCCTCCGCCCATTCTCTTCAACAAGAAATTCATCATAAGTATGAAGAAAATAAACGGTAGAATAAAACTTAGGAATGACAGTATTGTAGATGTAGTCTCAAACCTTTCCATAGTTGCCGGCACATTGGCCGCATATAATCTGTCAACCAATGAATCGTCTTCTATTCTGACCGTCTTATACACAGTCATGGTTGAGTAATCTGAAAGATTAGGCTTTACCTTTATTTCAATAGTACCTGCCATTACCTTTACCGACTCCACCTTTCCGTCATTTACCATTTGCATAAACTCAGTATAAGGTACTTCCTTCGTTGTGGCCTTCTTAAGCCTGTTTGAAAGTATGCTTACTGCAAAGAATGCAATGGCAGCCGCAATAATAAGTATAATAATAGTCCTATTATTCAGCCCATTGGATTCATTTTTATTTTTTTTATCCATACACTTCCTTTCTATTTCATTTTGCTCTTATTATAATTTATAAGAGAACCTGCCTCCACTATGGATTTTTCCGCATCAGTCATTTCCGCAATGCTTAAGCTTATTTCTTTTATATTTTCTCCTATAATATAGGCAGGAATTTTTGACATATCACCTCTTAGATGCTTCTTGATATTAGGTACAAAGATATAATCTCCAACCTCGAAATCAGGCTCCGAATCTAAGAGGAACGGCAGCATGCCCCAGTTCATCACATTAGAGCGATATCTCTTTGTTGCATACTCCTTAGCAATATTTGCAAGACCGCCGATAACTCTCTGGCAACTTGCAGCTTGCTCTCTTGCAGAACCGTCACCGGGTTTCTTGGCATATATCATACTGCCTATCTCGGTTTCGTTTGCGACGATATCTGCAAATCCGGGTATAGTCTTTATCTTATCAAATATTGGGGCCAGCTCTGCATTATCTTTTAAGATGTCTTCACCTTTTCTTCTTGACTTTTCAATAACATCTACCGCCTTGCTTCTGCCTACATATTCAGGATCTCTTCTTGAAAGTGTAAACTCCGCAAGTCCAAGAGGATTTGATCTGTAAGATGATGTCTCTCCTGAAGGGATAAGTTCATCTGTAGTAGTTACCTCGTCAAGTATCTTTGAACATACCTTTAAAAGAATATTGTCGGTAAGAGCAGTCATCTCAGGCCAATCCTTAATATTAGGGCCGTAAACCAAAGCGCTGTCCTCTCTCGCCTCTCCAAATCCCTGATAAACTCTGTTCTTATATATTGTGTCATCATAATTATACTCAGGCACAATATAATCATCTGCAAACTCTGTAGCAGGTGTTAAAAATCCCTTGTTTCTTGCAGTTGCGGCTACAGATCTCGCATCCATAAGCGCTACGGCGGACATCTGTCCCGATCCCGGCTTTGAACCTTCTCTGTTAGGGAAGTTTCTTGTAGTATGTCTTATAGAAAGACCGTTATTTGAAGGAGTATCTCCCGCACCGAAGCATGGTCCACAGAATGCAGTCTTTACTACCGCACCGCTTTCCATAAGATCTGCCACAGCACCGTTTCTTGTTGTTTCTATAAATACAGGCTGTGATGAAGGATACACATTTAAGTTAAACTCATCAAATCCTGTACTGTATCCTTTAAGTATATGTGCGGCCTCCATTACATTTGAATAAGTTCCGCCTGCACAACCTGCTATGATACCCTGAGAAACTCTGAGTTTTCCGTTTTCAATCTTATCTAAAAGTCTGAGACCTTTTCCGGCTTCTCCACCTATCTTTATTGCCTCAAGCTCCACTTCATGAAGAAGATCTTCTAAATTTTCATTTAATGTATCTATTTCATATACATTGCTTGGATGGAAAGGTAGAGCAATCATAGGCTTAATTGTGGACAAATCCACATGAACAACACCGTCATAATATGTT
>ERZ772956.1489-NODE-1489-length-15892-cov-20.983456_pt1 | contig 15892 bp, 19 predicted proteins | sample MGYA00580683_ERZ772956 | MGnify/ENA primary metagenome ERZ772956 (study PRJEB29015, sample SAMEA2738077) | human oral metagenome | biome: human oral; feature: human-associated habitat; material: saliva | place: China | collected 2212 ... | reverse complement strand
ATTAATTTCAAGTATCACCTAGTTACAAAAATTTGGGGTGAACAGAAAAAGCATCTCGTATTTTTGATACGAAATGCTTTTAATAAATGTAAATAAGTTTTAACGTTTACTAAATTGTGACGCTTTACGGGCCTTTTTCAAGCCTGGTTTGGAAAGTATGGGTTTCAGTTGGACTAAAAACAGCGTATTATCAAGGCTTTTCAGAACGATATCTACTGATTAATTTCATAAAATATGAATCAATTTTTTTAAATAGGGGAATAGTTTAATTCTGTAAAAATTTAATAATTCCTTTATAAACCTTATTATATCTACATTCTATACTGTTTTTGAAAAATAAGTATGAAAGAAGGTAGACATTCATACAGTATCTATAATTTCCAAAAATTCTTTATTAAACTTAAAACTTGCTTTAAAAACATAACTGTGCAACTAAAACTTTTAAAAATTGATATTCGCGTGGATACTTTAGAGAAATTCCTGAATAGTTTTTAAACTCCTCATCATTACTTCCCAATGGTTTTATTTTTTAAACCTCTATAAGCCCAATCGCTCTGGATCCCAGTTTCCATACTCATCATATCCAAAACCATCAGGATCCATGGCATCAATACCACATTCTACTAAAAAGCTAGCGCAACTGTAGCAATGATAATCTTCATAAGAATCTTCACTACATTCCCAATCAATTCCACTTTCGGGAAACTCTCCCCCACATTCACTACATATATATAATTTTGACATATAATTATTCTCCTTTAATCATCAAAAATATTATCAGATGAGATACTACTTTTTCTACCACATTCTTCACACTTCCAAATGTATTTATTATCACTAAAATCAGTCTGCATATTTAAATACGCACCACAATAGTCACAATACCAATCAACATCAGGGAATCTATCTTCCATTTTAATCTCCTTTTGATTCTATTTAATAATAAACCAAGTCCTAACACTCAAAGTCAACTATAAATCTACTCAAATAATATTTTATTCGCTTCTTTAAATAGCTGCTTATCTTCCTCAGTACCTCCTCTAACAAAATTTTCTCCGTTAAGTTGATACAAATGAACATCTGGGGATTTTCTGTTTTCAGGATAATTACGTAATTCACTTTCTTTTTCTATTTCATTCATAGAAGGAAATAGGCTGTCTGCTTCACTTTCTAAAAAGTTACTGTTATATTCTGATACCTCAGTTATTTCATAATTATTACCTTCGCGATATGCAAGAACCCCTACTACTATTGCTACGCCAGTTCCAATTACAATTCCTGGATTTTCTTTGGTAAATTTCCAACATTTTTTTCCACCATCAACTATTTGATTCCCCACTTTTTTTGAAAAAGCGATAGTATTGTTTTTTAATTCAGTATAGTTAATTACCATTCTATGTCATCCTTTTTCGAATATATTCTGTTACAGATTAATTTTTTTTATGGTTAATTTTGTCTAAATTCGTTCACAACTGTATAAGAATTTACAAGACCAATTTTATATTTTTTATTAAGCAATTTTACAGATTCATAAAAGCTTATTTCTTTATTATTTATAAAATCAATCTCACATCCTCCATTGTCAATGATATATTGAGTAAATCTATGATTAACTCTTGCTTTTTTTATTGCTAAAACAAGCAGTAAGATGAGTAGAAAAATTATGAGTATAACCAAAAAATCCATTAAGAAATACCTCTTTTCTAAATTTTTAAAAATTATACACTAATACCAGCTTTTTGTCGTTCAGCGCTCCTGAACTTTTACAGTTTTTTTAAAAAAACTTTTAATTCGACCAACTTGTCTATTTTTCATTAATGATAAATCAGATAATAATGCTAAACCAATTTGCTGATTCATTCCTGTACTCAGTTCATTATCAACAACATCAAAAATGTAAATTAAACAATGATAATAATCTCCTAATTGAAATAATCTTTTGTTTCCCTTTAACATCATAATTAACTCCAGAATTTCTTTATAGTAGTCCTCAGATAATATTGACCTCAATGTATCAGAGATATCCACATTTTTACATAAATAATCTTCTGAAATAAAACGTTTAATTTCTTTTTTCCTTTCATTCTTATTTCTAATTTCAAAGATAGTATCTAAACCTTCAAATTCTGTTAAATTTTTTATACACAGTGTAATAAATAGTAATATACCCAATGTATTGGCTTTCGCAGAAATACAGTCTACATCATCTTCAAATTCACTATAAATCTTCATAGCTTTTTCCAGATAGTCAAAAGCAGTTTCATCTTTGTTTTTTATACATTCCTGAAATTTTTTATGAAAAATTTTAGCATCAACTAATCTTGGAAATAACTCATCTTCGCCCTTAAAGTTTACTATTGGAAATAAACATATAAAGGAGTGCAATAAGTCGTAATTTTCGTTATCATTTAAGCCACTTAAAAAATCTATTAATGAAAAATTTATACATAAATCATCATTTAACAATTGGTCCACTGTAACTCTATAGTGATCGGCAATTTTTTTTATATTATCAGGTGAGGGTCTGTTTTCTCCACTTTCCCAATTTGCAATTGCACTTTTACTATTAAGTTCAAGAGAATAAGCTAAATCCTCTTGAGTTTCTCCCATACTTTTTCTCAAACTTTTTATGTTATTAGATAATCTATCCATCATCGTATTCCTTAGAATTATTTAATCTACCCTATATTTCAATACTAATCTACTTCTTTTGAATCTGTCCAAAATGAAGAAAGACTATTGAATCTAATTGCTCTTCGATTTTCTTAAAAGGCTGATCCAAGTCTAATGTTCGAACACTAATCTGATTCCCATGAATCTGATAAATACTATCTGGCTGAATCTGTTCATCTGTTTTAGCATACAATAACATCCCCGATACCTTACATTTACTTTTATCAAATTGATACTCGCGATTTTTCACATATGTGAATATTTGATAAAGGTTATTGGAATGAATAGTGTACTTATCAAAACGCATTTGAGTAGTCCGTGAATAGTATTTCGCATCAATAATTAAGATAGTATTTTCTTTTTGAAGTTGAATGTCACTCTGCATAATTGGCAACAAATCGCCATCCCCGTCGTCAAGGGCCCACGGTATCTGAGAGGCATTTGCATTTAGCTTAGGGTAATGCTTTTTATAATATTCAAGAATAAATTTTTCATATATTCGACTCATTCTTTGTTCATCAAGAAAATCCATTAGCTTCATCTGACCATCTGATGTCGTCTGCAACAACCCCTTCACAACCAAATAACAAATAGAGATCATCATTCTATAGGATTGATTATTCCGATTGTATTGAAACTTCCAATTTACTTTATTCAAATCAATGCATTCAACTTCATTGAAAAATACCAATAATTTCCGTAATTCTTTTTTTCGTTTTTTAGGAATATCAGATTTTAAAAGAAGACACATCGTAGACTTAATTATACGATTCATTGTATTGTCAACCGAAAATTCTTCATAAGAGCACACTACTCTTTTTCTGACGGAACTTTGGGACTTCAATGATTCTCCAATTTCTATTTTTCCTCTCAACGTCGAGATTTCCTCGGTTTTAGGTATGTACTTTTTCTCTAAACCTCTCTTAAGTTGAATTGCAATTGCCTTAACTAAAATAGCACTCATCAGGTCCGCAGTGTTTTGAAACTCTTCTGTAGAGAGTTTTTTATAGCCTTGTCCTTTTAGAACACTGAAAGCGTAAGTTAGCATATAATAGACATTCTTAATTGGTATCACTTAATTGTGCTCCTCAATCTTTCGCTCCATTCTCTCACAAGAGTTGGTTCGTCAAACCAGTACTCTTTTAATAAAGGTATAAGTTCATACTCCACAATATTAGAAATTACCTGATCATTCACACTTTCTGGCGTTAAATTACAAAAATAACTATGACCTATACAAAATCCTTCCCCTAAGCTCTCATCTGCAACAATAGCAAAATTTAGATTTTTAACACAAGCAATCAAATCATCCAACTTTCTATTGTTTATAATTGTTTGATAGGTTTTAAATCCATCTGTGTCAAATCCTGGCTGTAATTCAAAGAATGCAAATCTTCTTCTCAAAGCATAGTCTAACATTGCTAAACTTCTATCAGCAGTGTTCATCATACCAATGATATATAGATTTTCTGGGATTGAAAACTTTTCATCTGAATAAACAAGTTGTAACGAGGCTCCTCGCTTGTCATTCTCTATCAGCATGAATAGTTCACCGAAAATCTTACTTAAATTTCCACGATTAATTTCATCAATAATAAAGAAATAATCATTACTAGCATCTGGTTCTGCTTTTTTACAGAAATGATAGAATGCACCCTTTCTTAATTCAAATCCATTATCAGAAGGTCTAAATCCCATAATGAAATCTTCATACGAATAGCTTTGATGGAACTGAACCATCTTAACTCTCTCAATATTTTTTTCACCCATAAGAGAATAAGCCAATCGCTTTGCAGTATATGTTTTACCTACTCCAGGTGCTCCTTGTAAGATAATATTCTTCTTAAAAGTAAGAACAGACTTTAATCTTTCATACTCTTCTTCCGACATAAATACATCACTTAGAAAATCATCTTTTGTATATGAAGAATATAATTTTTCAACTTCTTCAACATCTTCAGATGTATCATCATCAAAAATATTATTTAGCTTCTCTACAAAATCACTGTAGGGAGTTACATCGGTTAAAGTTTTCATAGCTGCTTTACCTGGATATGGCCATTCCCCATGATGAGTCCATTTCACTGTTCTAATATGATTATATTCACTAGCTTCAAAGTCATAGAAATAGTCAGAGGTAACAATCCCACGCCCGATAAGATGACTTCTACCTTTTTTTACAAAAATAATATCTCCAACTTTCATTTCATTGGCAAATTGCCAAGTAGCATGTGCTGCATTTTTATATGATAAATTGGGATTATAAATTTTTTTCATTATCTCTTTGATCTCTGATTTATTTTTAAACAAACTGAGATCACCAATTTCGTCCCATCCTATAGCCATTACTCCACGTTTATAAAATTCCTCCCACATAATAGAGTCTTTTCCTGGAGCATATACCCAATACCGTGTTGCTTCTTTCTCATCATCCAGCCTAACTGAAGATTCTGAAATTATTTTGCTTTCTTTAATTTCTCTATTCACAATTTCAGAATAACGCCAAGCTTCAAAAGAGAGCTCTTTAAAATTCTTCCATTTAAATTCTGGACTCTGCAAATAAGTCTTTACTTTTTCAATTATTTTAAAATAATCAGTCGAAGAAATTTTTGAATCCAGACGTTCTATTCCATCAAGAATTTTTGAAGGAAATTTACCCGATTTAAAAATAAACCACTGATTTCTACTATCTAAATTCAAAAAAGTATTCGGAGCAATCCAATATAAGCCCATGGTAATTTTACTATTACCATTTCCCTTTTGGTTATTGACAATATCAAAGTAATGCGAAACATTCTCTTTGTTTTCGCTAATAGGATTCTTATCATATTCTATTGCTGAAATAAATAGTGACCATAAATCATCAATGTCCCCATCATTTCTTTCATCAACAAAACGATAGTAAGTGGCATTTTGAGGATTTAGAACCGGAAGACTATCAAAGGAAGTTGGTACCTTACTTTTCAAATCGAATAACTTTGCGATTGTCTCTAACAATTTGATTCTATTTTCATCTCTCAACTTTTTATTGAATAGCCCAAACACGGTAAAAGGATCAATATCTACCAAGTTGTTGTCCTTTTCCAATGTTGGCATAGATATACCTGAAAGATTATAAATTTCTTTCACTTTCTTGATAAGATCAACCCTATCATCTCTATATACAGCTAATTTTTGTGCAAACTCTTGATAAAAATCCACCCATAAAAATTGATCTACTACATTCATATTCATCTTTATCCTACATCAATCTGTTTAAAAAATTCCTTTGAATTATAAAACTTTACTAAGTATTATTATATCATGAAAACACTTTCATGTTCATGTAAGTTAAAAAATAAATTACCAAAAAATATTACTTTGCTTGTCTTAAAATATCTAATTTTTGAACATTTACAATGTAGAAAATGGGTTAGTCAAGATAAATTCTGTCTAATTGCTCATTCAATAACTCAATAGACTTTTCTAATTTCCAAATTCTATCTTCCAGCTCTTCAATTTGAAGACGTTCGTCCAATTTTAATGCATTTAATTTCACTTGTAAAATAATATCTTGAATCATAAAACCATGGTATCAAAAATCATGTTATCATTGTTATTTCTATTTATTCTGTTTAAATTTTCACCTAAACGGTAATTTAATTTTCAATTCAAGAAAAATAGAATAAAAAATGCGCAAATTAATTAAAACTTGCGCTTTTTATAATTGATAAAGATTATTAGCTATCTTTCCGAAAAATAACTATTTTCCGTAGAGATAGATTTAATAATATAAAGAATTCATGTCTTCTTTATGTTCTTAAAGCATTATTGATATCAATACTATAAAGAATACATTTTGCTCATTATCTCAGGATAAACTTTACTACAATTGATCACTGATTTTTTTTGGATTAATACATTATAATTCAAAAACACTCAAGGGATTTTTCATCACTTGAGTGTAAAGAAAACTAACTAGAAACGTAATGACAAACAAGTTAAACTACCGTCAATTTTTTTAAATTCATCTGTATTAACTACTATTACTGGATATCCTAAACTTTTAATATGCTCTAAAGTTTTTGGGTAGCCCTCAGGAACTAGTACGGTACCATTTATATTCAAACTATTAATGGCGTATAGTTCTTCTGTTGGAACCACAAATCTGTTAAATTCATGAAACTCAGGAACTTCATTCATTTTCGCACTAACAAGCATATTATTATTTTCAAGATAAATCACAAAATCTTTCAAATGCAAACCTTCAGTAACTGGAATTGTTGAAGAAGTATATCCAAATTTGGAAACTATCTCATTAAACTGTCGGGCTCCTTCCTTATTTGTACGATCAGAAAGTCCAACGTAAAAATGCTTATCTACAAGCATAACATCTCCACCTTCCATAGTTCCAGGGGCTGCAATGTGGAAGATTTGCTCATCAGCATAGAATTTCTTTATAGCTGGCACTATTTCATATTTTTCGCCATTACGCGATTCTCTTGGAGAATTAGTAATAATAGCACATTCTTTCATTACTACTGCGGGGTCTTCAACAAAACATGAGTCCGGGTATTCTTCCAATGCATCAAGAACCAATGCTTTTACACCTAAGCTTTCTATTGTTTCAACATATTCTTGATGTTGATCAACAGCTTTTTCATATACTGGCTTATCATCGCTAAACATGCCTGTACTGATACCTTCAAGCATTGCTTTACATGGTTTTCTAGCAATTATGTTTTCAAATTTTAGCATATGTTTCCCTCCAGAGAGTTACAACTAATTAAATATATTCTTTTTCAACATACTCGGACTGACTTAACATCAATAAGTTCTCGTACATCACATGGAAACTAACAATATCTCCTATTTTATAACAGTGTTCACTTTCTGTAATATCTAATATTGTATGATCACTGCTTCCACCAATTACTTCAATATTTGGATCTAATGGGCGAAGATGTAAACAGTCACCTAAATCTTGTCTTCCAACCGCAAGTAAAGCTCTGCGTCGAATACCCTTATCTTCATATTCTTTTTTATTTCCAAATGCATCAACAGCAATTGTTCCTATTGGATGACTAGGTTTATCCTTCAATTCGATAATCTCAGCCTGTAGTGTGAATGCTTCATCGTCATCAGAGAAAACCTTATAATCAAAACAATCATCTAGATCACTTATATATAATGCATCTCCAATTCTTAATTGGGTAATCCCTTTTGGCATAGTCTCTTTAGCAACCAAAGGAAGACTAGTTGAAGCACCTCCAGAAACGACCTCGATCCTTCGCCCGATTGCTTCGCTTACTTTATCAGCCTTTGAAATGAGTTCCATCATTTTTTCTGGAGTAGGCATTATAGAACCGTAACAACCTAAATTTGTTCCAATCCCCAATAAGTGCAAATTTTTTAATTCTTTTTCAATTGTGCATACCGTATTCAATAGCTCTTCTTCATCAAATATTCCTTCACGTAAATCGCCACATTCTGTCATGATTATGACACCATGAACTTTATTCTGCTCAGAAGCCACTCGATTTAGTTCTTTTAAAACTTCCAAAGAAGAATTCAAACTAATATCTGCACAGGAGACCAATTCATCGACTTCACTAAGCATTGGGATACGCAAATCATATGTAAGAATATTCGGATTGATTTCTTTAATTTTCTTTAATTGAGAAAGTCGAGATGAAGCTAATGTTTTAAAACCAGCTTCGATCAGTATCTCAATAACTTTATCGAGACCATTGACCGCCTTGACTACTCCTACAGCTTCAATCCCTAAATTATTACACATTTTTAATGCATTCATTGCATTATTTTTTAATTTTTTCTTATCAATAATAAATTTCGGATAGCTCACTTTATTCACCTTCTATCTATTATCTTATTTTCAGCTTTTACATAGTAGATAAATCAATTGTTCCATTGAAAATCAATACTAGACTAATGATTGCCAATGCTACAATAAATAGAGCGATTAATTTTTCTATATTAGTGAGGAAATTCTTATTGTGTTCCTTACGAGCAAAATAATAAACAATTATACAAGGTGCAAAAAGAAGCGCTGTTATTATGATATACTTCCAACCAGTTGAATACATTAAATACGCCATTGCAATAGTCGAAACACAACCAAGTAGAGCATTTAATTTAAAACCTTTATCAAATTTGATTGATTTTTTGATCATTGTTAAACTAACTGTAAAGTAAGGAACCAACATTGTACTTGAAGCAAATAAAGCCATAACATTATAAATTGACTCATTAACAATGATAGTAATGAAAAATGCTTGTTGAATAATTGTTGAAACAAGTAATGAATTTGTTGGTTGACCAACAGCATTTTCTACACCAAAGAATTTAGGTACAATTTCATGCTTCGCTGCAACGTCTAGAATTTCTCCAGCGAATAAACAACAACCAAACCAACATCCCAGGGCTGATAATGCAATACCTAAGTTCATTAGTATTGCACCCCATTTACCTACAACTGCCTCTAATATTCCACCTAATGCTGGAACTTCCATACCGGCAACTTCTACTTGAGAAAGAACACCAAATGTTAAAAATGTTAGCAAGAGATAGGTTACCGCAATCACAATATACGAAATGACAATTGCTTTTGATGCATCAGATTTTGATTTTGCACGTGCAGAATATATCAATGCACCTTCAATTCCAACGTACACCCAAATTGTGGAAGCCATTGCTGTTCCAATTTGACCATTTATAGTTGATGGTAAATCATTTGAAGCAAATGCATTTTCCCATAATCCTGTATTAAATATATTTACTTTAAATGCTAATAATAAGGCTACAATGAAAACTACAATTGGAATCATTTTAGCAAACCAAATAACAGTATTTACTAATGAAGCATTTCTAGCTCCTGACGCACAAATAGAGTAAAAAATCCATAAAATAGCTGACAGCAAAATTAAAGATGGAATATTATTTCCTCCACGGAACATTGGTATAAAATACCCTATAGAACTAACTGAAAGTACTCCTAATGAGATATTACCTACAACAATAGATAACCAATATCCTACACAAGATAAAAATCCTATGAATTTCCCAAATCCCTGTTCTGGGAAACTAAAAATCCCTGCGTCTAGATCTGGATAGTGGTCTTGAAGATATTTCAAACAATAAACGAATACAGCAAAAGCTATACTCGCAAAAACCAACGCAATTAAAGCAGGACCTGGAGCTACAGATTTTGCTAAATCACGAGGTAAATTAAAAACACCAGCTCCTATTACTGTTGTAACTGTAAGAGCAACTAATCCTAGTAAACTAACATTTTGTTGGGCAGTATTTTTCTCAGTCATATAACTATCCTCCCCATATACATTTCAGTATATATCCTTATTAATATGGTGGGAAAAATTAATCTTAATCCCACCATATATAGTTTTTATCTAATTAGAAACGCAATGAAAGACAGCTCAAACCACCATCAATCTTACGATATTCAGAAGTATCAACAACAAGAACATCATAACCAAGATTTTCAACTGCAGATTGAACTTTCGGATAACCAGCTGGAACAATTACAGTTCCATTAACCCAGATACAATTTGCAGCATAAGCTTCATCAGGGTCAACAACTATCTTATTAAATGATTCAAATAATGGATTATCAATGAATTCACCTGCAACCAACAAATTATTATCTTCTAAGTAGTTAACACCCGTTTTAAGATGCAACACTTCTTCTAATGGTACTTGAATAACAGTTTTTCCATATTTTTCAAGAATTTCCTTCATTTGAGCAAATCCTTCATCGTTTGTACGAGCTGATTTACCTACATAGAAGGTATCTCCCACCATCATAATATCTCCAGGCTCTACCATGCCTGGTGCTTTAATTTCATGTACATTTGAATAAAAACTTGATAATAATTTGCGGAAGTCTTCTAGTTGAGTTTCATTTCTACGAGTATCTGCACCTGGTCTAGAAATGATAGCACATTTATCTGTACAAAGTGCAGTATCTTCCATAAAGCATGAATCAGGGAAGTCATCATTTGGTGGCAATACATTAATCTTAACGCCACACTTAGTTAAAGCTTCAACATAATGTTCATGTTGAACCAAGGCATTTTCATAAACAGGCTTTCCAAGTTCTGGATTAGATGTAATTCCTTCACTAATTCCTCTTCCAGGAATACGAACAATAACATTCTTAAAGCGTTTCATAAACTTTACCTCTCTATTCTATAAAAAACTTTAGAAGGTTTTAGTTATCAAAAAGATACGCCCCATTATGTATGCGCTTACATTTTGTTGCGGAGGAAATACTAATGGGACATATACTTGCTATGCCTCTCTTTAGTTTTAATTCCAAAAGTTATCTTAAATAAATAGGTTTAGTATTATATCAAGTGTGATAGCTACTCGTGAGACTTAATTAGTTAGCACACCGATATTCCTCATTTATTTAATAACTTCAGATTTTAATTAGTTCAGATCATACAATATTTAAAATACGATATCGCATAGATCTACGTTTTCTTCTTTACATGGATGTGTTAACAATATAGTTTCCGAATTATTCCTTTCTAGTTAACATTCCATATCTCATTTCCATTTTACCACTTAATAATTGCATGTCAATATTTGTATTATGAAACTAGTTTCAGAAATTTATTGTCTCAAAGTATTTCCACTTACCTATGGTTATTTCAATATTTAAGAGGAGATTTAAAAATACTTCATTACTATAAATTGTTTAAATGAGTTCAATATTTTCGTTAACTGATTGTTAACTATTTTTATTAATAATCACGTCATTTTTTTTGGAATTATTTATTTTTGTTTGTTTTTCGTACATATTTACATTTATTTAATTCTAATACATTTTAAATAAAAAATACGCAATTTTGATAGAATTTGCGTATCTTATAATTATATATTTGAGAGTTATTGTAAATTAACTTTCCGAAAAATGCATCTTTTCCTGAAAGTTATTGTTTGCTGTTATAATAGACATTTCTTTGTTTTTCCGTTATAACAGACACTGACATATTCTTGCAATATTATTTTCGTATAATTAAAATTATAGAAGAAGGCAAAGATTATTAGAAAAATAATAGGTGTACTACTATTTTCGTTATCAATAATTACGTTAATTGCTTGCTCTAAAAACAACTACCAATCTTTTGATGGTGAGTATTATTGGATCTCAAGTGAAAGAAACTAGTTGGCGTTTACTATTAAAGGAGAAAATGCTTCCATTGAGCATGGAGAAGCCGACAGCTTTACCATTAACAAACAAAAGAATCCAATCGAATTAACTGGACAAAATATTGCGAGTCAATCAGAAGATTATTCATTTAAAGATTGGGTCTTTTCTGTTGATATTAGCGGAGTTAAGCACGACTACTATATTAAAGATATCGAAGCTTATAAAAACGCTCTAAAACAATATGGGTATAAATAACAATATTCACACCTATTTTAGCGAATAGGTGTTTTTTCCCAAATAGGTTACTTCAAAAAAATATTCAGCTTATTATTAGCTGAATAGTTTATATTTTAGGCAAATTAGTTTAATCAAAGAGATTGGATTATATTTTATGATACAATAGATTCATGAATAATTTAAAAGAAGAAAATATCCGTAGAGCTATTTGGCATATCAGACGACATCTAGATGCATTATCGAATACTCAAGATACAGAACATAGAAAATATGAGTTGTTTCACCTACAAATTAGCATTGATTGTTTGGAGCGAGTTGTAAATGGTAATAAATATCCACCGGCTTAGCCGGTGTTTTTTCAGTTTTACGTTTTCCTGTAAACGGATCTTCCAATTCTAATTCTAATTGTTCCGCTATATGATCTTCTTTTAATTGATTCCGTATATACTCTCCAATGGCTTTCGAATTCTTTCCTACCGTATCTACATAATACTCTCTACACCAAAACGATCTAATTCGGTATTTAAATCTTGCATTCGCCCATCTTTCAAATATCATTTGGCTACTTTTCCCTTTTAAATATCCGACAAACCCAGAAACACTCATTTTTGGTGGTATTTCCACTAACATATGAACATGGTCCACGCAGACCTCTGCTTCAATTATATTTACATGTTTCCATTCGCATAGCTGTCGTAACATTCTTCCGACATCAAGCCTCCTTGACTCATAGAATGCCTTTCTTCTATATTTTGGTGCGAAAACGATATGATACTTACAGTTCCATTTCGTATGTGATAAACTGTGTAAGTCATCGGTATATCCCATGACAAAACCTCCTTAGTTCTTTCGATGTAGTTTGCAGACCACATACGAATTATAACTAAGGAGGCTTGTTTTTTCATTATCACTCCGCTAAAGCTTTTTGGACCCCCGGACAATCCGGGGGTTTTAATTAGACCAAAAAAACCAGGGCACTAACCCTGGTTTCTCGTATCCATTTTCTACTTCATCCCATTAAAAATCTCATCCGCAATCTCAAACCCAATTTGCGCTTGCTGCTCGGGCGTCAAGGCGTGGCCTGTGTCCTCCAATGTGGTGAGGCGTGCGTTCGGTAAGGTTTTGAGTGCTTTTTTCGAAGCCGTGAGTGGCACGATATTGTCGTCTTTGCCGTGATAAATATGCACCGGCATCGCAAGCTTCTCTAGGTTCGCGTAAGGATCCATGTCGTAGATGTCCGTGATGTATTTCTTCCCGATTTTCGTGCCGAGTAAGTTAAAGGTCTCGGGTACTTCGTCTAGTTTCGGGAAGCTACTTCGGATATCGTCCGGCAGTGAAAATGCAGGATAGAACAAGAAGAGACCTGCGATATTGGTGAGTTCTTCTGCGGTCAGTGCTGTGACGAGTCCGCCCTGGCTACTTCCCATGAGATAAATTTTCTGCGGATCGGTATATTCCATCCCACTTGCGATACGAATCGCGTCCTTCAGGTTTTGCACTTCGGTTAGAACCGACATCTCGGTCGTCAACCCTTCACTCATCGGAGCCGATGAAGACGACCCTCCTGCAAACTCCAAGCTGAAGACCGCAATACCAGCCTTGGCCAATGTCTTCTGCACTTCTTCCTCGTGTTCGACGTTGGCACCGAGTCCGTGGCTAAAAATCACGAGTGGCACCCGTCCTTCCACGTCTGGAACAAAGGCACGCGCATAGAGATTCTTACCATTACTTTCAAAGTCATATTCTTTTACGGTATACGTGCCGTCTGTCTTCACTTCGACATGAGGCGCTTGTGTGGTTTGTGGCGTCTGCGCGGTCGCATTCGTCGTGTTCGTACCGTTCGTACTAGTCATTCCACACGCTGCAAGTAGCATCGCCACGCTAATTCCCATTAATGCTTTTTTCATTCATTTCCAACTTTCATTTTTGGTCGGGTCTTTGCCCTTTTAAGTAGTCTACCCGCTAAGCCTTGGAACCTCAACTTTTTTGCATAAAAAAAGACTGCAAGACGTGCCTGCAGTCGGTTCGTTTACACTAAAAATTCTAATAATTCCGCGTAGCTTCTCACTTCCACGGTTGGCTTAATGGCGGTTCTGTTTTCTTTTGCCGCTAGGTTCATCCAAATCGTGTCGATACCGGCGTTGATGCCACCTTGGATATCCGCTGTCAGCGAGTCGCCGATGATCACGGTTTTGTCCTTGTCGTAGTCTGGAATCGCGCTTGCGACACGTTCAAAGAAGACTTCACTTGGTTTTTGTGCGCCGACTTCTTCCGAGATAAACACTTTTTTGAAGTATTTCGCAATCGCTGAGTTTGACAAGCGCCCCTTTTGAATCGTCGTGATGCCGTTTGTGGCAGCGTATAAGTCATATCCAGCGTCACGTAACGCTTGAAGCAACTCCTCCGCTCCTTCGTACGTTTGGCCTTGCGTTCCGAGAAGGGCTTCGTAATCGGCCGCGAGTTCTTTCCCGTCTTTTTCAAAACCGAAGTGATCGAACAACTTGGCAAATCGCGTTTCGACGAGTTCCTCACGCGTGATTTCGTCCTTTTCCAACGAACGCCACATGGCACGATTCATCGGCACGTAGACGTCGATATACGCCTCGACCTCCTCCACGCCTTGCTGTTCCAAGAGCTTTGTCAGCGCGTAATTCTCCGCCGAATGAAAGTCCCAGAGCGTTGAATCCAGGTCGAATAATAGTGTTTTATAAATCATGTCCCTAACCTCTTTACGTTCTTATCTTATTCTTTGTTCAAATTGATATTCCGTTTGCAATGATTTTAGAAAGCCTTCTAGCCCTTTTACAAGGGTGCGATTTGTCTCGAGTGGTTTCTTTTTCCAAAGAGTAATCTCTTCCTTTGCACGTGCCACTAAAGCATTGAATTCCTTCTTGAAGGAGTGATGTCTCCAGAAAAAGACAGCTCCTAGAACGATAAGAGGAACACTCCATGTCAAGAAATGGAAGCTCGTGACGGTTACCAAGAATTCGAACGTTTCCCAAACACCAACCTCAAAAATAGTTGCAAATGCATCCCCTATAATCGAAAAAGCGTGCGTATTTTGTAAATAGATACCGGCGAAACAAAGAGCGAATAGTGGCAAGAGTAACCGCGCTATTTGATGATTTTTCGGCAAAGGTGCTGCATCTCCTCTTTCTGAAGTCACCTTTTCCAATAATTCTCGGAGTCGATTGGCTGTTTCTTGTGTGACTTTCTTCTTCATTCTTACTCCCACTGTTTTCAAATCCCTTTATTTTATAACCCGTAAGTTTTGTATTTTTTTACGAGGAGCTTCGCGCGTTTCACATAGTCGTTCTCGTTTCCGCTAAGTGCCTCCAGTGCTTCTTGGGCAACCGGCAAGAGTGCGCGGATGTCTTTTTGGATGAAGAGCTGGTTACGTGCGTCTAATGCCTTTAAAAAGAACATCCCGAACATCCAGATGATGACAAGCGGGAAGAACACGAGCATTTCTTCGTTCGTGAGCGTAATCATAAAGTTCTCTGATTTCCCACCATTGACATAGAAGATAAATGCCACGAGTCCAATCGTAAGGAGCACGAGAATGCCCACTAGGACATAAAAATACTTCATGAGGTGCTGCACTCCCGGACTTTCATACGGTAGCTCGATGTCAAGACCGCTCTCTCCGACAAGGCGCTCGGTCATTGCGCGAAACTCTTGTGCTTCATTTTTTCTGTATCGAATTCTTTGTAAATCCATGATTTTCTCTCCCTAATGATAGATATGCGTTTAGAGGCCGTAGCGTCTGTATTTCTTCACTAATGTTTCCGCACGCTTGATGTC
>ERZ772956.1488-NODE-1488-length-15894-cov-13.247238_pt1 | contig 15894 bp, 11 predicted proteins | sample MGYA00580683_ERZ772956 | MGnify/ENA primary metagenome ERZ772956 (study PRJEB29015, sample SAMEA2738077) | human oral metagenome | biome: human oral; feature: human-associated habitat; material: saliva | place: China | collected 2212 ... | reverse complement strand
TGATTGCGGCGATGGTTGGACGTTCTCTTGATAACCGTTTCCCACCGGTTGATAATACACCGGGTGAAACGATTCTTTCTATCAAAGATCTTTCTACGAAGTTTGCACCTTACCTCGATGAAGTTAGTTTCGATGTTAAAGAAGGTGAAATCTTCGGCTTGTATGGTCTAGTAGGTGCTGGACGTACAGAGTTAATGGAAACAATCTTTGGTGTTCGTACAAGAGCAGCAGGTCGTGTTTATTACAAAGGCAAGCTCATGAACTTCGATAGTGCTAAAGAAGCCATGGACAATGGATTCGCTATGATTACCGAAGAAAGAAAGGCTAACGGATTATTCTTAAAGAGTGACTTAACTTTCAATACTTGTATTGCAAATATAGATCACTATAAGAATGGAATCGTTGTGTCTGATGAGAAGATGAAGAAGGCAACAGTTAAAGAAATTGCCTTAATGCATACAAAGTGCATGGGACCAGATGATGCAATTACATCACTATCTGGTGGTAACCAACAGAAGATCATCTTCGGTAAGTGGTTAGAAAGAAATCCAAAGGTATTTATGATGGATGAGCCAACTCGTGGTATCGACGTTGGTGCAAAATACGAGATCTACGATTTAATTATCAAGATGGCAAAGATGGGTAAGACAATTATTGTATGTTCATCTGAAATGCCAGAGATTCTCGGTATCACAAATCGAATCGGTGTTATGTCCAATGGACGTCTTGCCGGAATCGTTAATACAAAAGAGACAAATCAGGAAGAACTCCTGAGACTCAGCGCAATGTATTTGTAATCGGAGGGGTTAGACATGAGTCAAAATAACGAAAAATTAGGGGCAGAGATTCTCTCTGTTGATCAGGAAGAAAGCCTACTAAAACCAATTACGGACCACGTAGGTAAGATTCAAGCACAAATCGATGAATTACGTAAAGATGGAACAGATAAGACTGTTGAGTTATTAAACGTAATTCAGATGACAAAGAACGATAAGAGCTTATCAAAGGGCGAAAAGGAAAACCGTATCGCTGAGGCTAAAAAGGCTTTAGAAGCTGCTCAACAAGTTGAAAAAGCAAATAAGCCAGCTGTAGATAAGTTAATCAATGAAGGTGTTACTTATTTAAATCAACATTTTGAAAAGGAATACTATTCAAAAGTTGTAGCAAGTTGCGCTGCAGAAAAAACTCTTGCCGCAAAGAGATACAGCGATCTTTTAGTTGAACTAAAGAATGTTCATACACAGAATCTTGCTAAGATTAATGGTAGTGACGCTGATGCAAAACAAGAACTTAAAGATGAAAAGTATGTATATAAGAATAAAGTCTTTGATGCAAAATTAACATACCAAAAGGAATTACAAGCAATTAAGGATCGTAAACATGAAGCATTTATTCAACGCTATCATTTAATTGATCTATTGAAGATGTCTAAGTTCAGCTTTGCTGAAACACAGGCACAGAAGATTGAACATTACTTATATACATTCAACCGTAAGGATTGGTTATTACGTAATGGTCTATATCTAGTTATTATTCTTGTATTTATTGGTTTAGGTATCGTTACTCCAATTATCAAGAAGACTCCTTTATTCACAGTTAATAACATCTTAAATATCTTACAGCAGGCATCCCCAAGAATGTTCTTGGCATTAGGTGTGGCTGGCGTATTAATGCTTTCAGGTACTGACTTATCCATCGGACGTATGGTGGGTATGGGTATGGTAGCTTCAACAATTATCATGCACAAGGGCATTAATACTGGTGCAGTATTTGGTAAGGTATTTGATTTCACAAGCCTTCCAGTTGGTGCAAGAGCAGTACTGGCATTGCTTGTATGTATTATCTTATGTACAATCTTTACTTCCATTGCTGGTTTCTTCAAGGCGAAGTATAAGATGCACCCATTTATTTCATCTATGTCTAATATGTTAATTATCTTCGGTATGGTTACATATGCGACAAAGGGTGTATCCTTCGGTGCTATCGAAAATGATATTCCAGCAATGATTATTCCAAAGATTGGCAACTTCCCAACTATCATCTTATGGGCTGCTACAGCTGTAATTGTTGTATGGTTTATTTGGAATAAGACAACATTTGGTAAGAATCTATATGCAGTAGGTGGAAACCCAGAAGCTGCTGCTGTATCAGGTATCGACGTATTTAAGGTAACAATCATGGCATTCGCTATGGCTGGTGTACTCTACGGATTTGGTGCATGGTTAGAATGTAACCGAATGGTAGGTTCCGGTTCTGCTGCGTATGGTCAGGGTTGGGATATGGACGCTATCGCTGCCTGTGTAGTAGGTGGTGTATCCTTCTCTGGTGGTATCGGTAAGATTTCTGGTGTTGTTGTCGGTGTAACAATCTTTACAGCGTTAACATACTCCTTAACAATCTTAGGTATTGATACAAACCTTCAGTTCGTATTTGAAGGTCTCATCATCTTAGCTGCGGTAACATTGGACTGCTTAAAGTACGTTCAAAAGAAGTAATTCAATTTGCGGAAACCAGAAATGGCTTCCGCTTTTTTCTATGTTGGTTCTCGGGTATAATACTGGTATGGAAATCAATGAACTAAAAGAAAGATATTATTCTCTAGACAATAGTTATGAACGCTATATATTACTTCAAGAATACCAAAATGAACATCGTGAAGATGAAATGGTAAAGGGCATGTTGGAAGTTTTAATGAAGCGATATGGAAATGCAAAGTTAAGAAAACCTGCAGATCATTTTATGCATGCATGCTTGATGATGAAGGTGATGGCAGATGAAAGTTTTGGAAGTTTGGCGCTCGCAAAGAAAAAGCAGGAATTTCAACAATTCCTACGAGAACTAGCGCTAAATGATGAACAATCTGAATATCTAACTGCGGAGTGGAAACATCTGGCCAGAACCTACATTCACTTAAGTAAAAAGAACAATTCAAAATCATACTTTTTTGGAATGGGGAAACGCGATGAACATGTAGTTGTTGGAAATGTGGCAGATGAAATCACAAATATCTTTGTCCGCTTACCAAAACGACTAGGATATTCAAAAGAAGTTGCAGGTTTGTGTCAGATAGTGATGGATACATTCCTGGAAGAGTTTCCAAATGATGAGGAAGTATTAAATAGTGCAATTAAAAAGTGAACCAATTGGTTCACTTTTTGATTTAGTCAGCGATTGCAGCGTCTAAAGCAATCTTCATCATATCTGTGAAGGCTGTTTGACGTTGTTCAGCAGTTGTAATTTCTGGTGATACAAAGCTATCAGAAATTGTTAGTAAGCAAGCTGCGTTCTTTCCTAATACATTTGCATTAGAGAATAGTGCGAAACTTTCCATTTCAACACCTAAGCAATGTAGTTCATCTACTACCTTTGGTAGGTATGTAACGTTCTTTTCGCGATAGAATACGTCAGATGAATGAATTAAACCTTCAGTAATCTTCATTCCAAGATTTTCTGCAGCCTTTTTAATCTTTTCATTTAATTCTGCAGATGGCTTAATTGTATCGCTTGTATTTCCGCACTGTTCTCTTGCGAATGAAGATTCGGAATAAGCTGCATCTGCTAGAATTACATCAAATAATTTTAATTCTGGTTGATAAGCACCAGCAGAACCGATACGAATAATGTTTTCTACATCATATTCTGAAAATAACTCGTAAGAGTAGATGCCGATAGATGGCATTCCCATTCCTGATGCCATAACGGATACAGGCTTACCTTTCCAAGTTCCTGTGTATCCTTGAACACCGCGTACGTTGTTAACTAATACTGGATTCTCCAAGAATGTTTCAGCGATGAACTTCGAACGAAGTGGATCACCTGGCATTAAGACTGTTTTTGCGAACTGGCCTTTTTCGGCACTGTTATGTGGTGTAGACATGATTAACCTCAACTTTCTTTTCTCTATTATACATGATTTATAGCCAGTCTGTATGCATGTATTGTTTATGATCTAGCGTGTAAACTGTAAATCCATCTTCGTTAATAATGGCATATGTTCTTGGATGGTTTTCTTTTGGTAAGGAGATTGATCCTGGGTTTAAAAGTAAGATGCCATCTTTTTCATAAGCAGTTGGAATATGCGTGTGACCTGAAAGGAAACTATCTCCCACACTTAGGGTAGGTAGATTATTTGGACCATATACATGGCCGTGTGACATAAAGATTTGATGTGCTCCATGAAAGAGTACATTGTAATCAGCTGTAATTGGGAAGTTTAGGACCATTTGGTCTACTTCCGCATCACAGTTACCTCGTACTGCAATGATTTTATCTTTTAATGCATTCATGATTGAAATGACTTCTTTTGGGGCATAATCGCTTGGTAAGTCATTTCTTGGACCGTGATATAGAACATCTCCTAGGCAGAGAATCTTATCTGCTTGATGATATGAGAAGGCTTCTTCCATTGCTTTTGCGCCTGAAAGAGCACCATGGATATCAGATACTACTAAAAATGTATGTAGATTCGTCATATTTCATATACCTCTGCCACTAATATTAGCATATTTTGCGTGTTATAATATTTACAAGAAGGTAGAGTATATGAAAAATAAGTGCATCGTTGTAGGAGTAACAGCAGGGATTGCTGCATATAAAATTTGTCAGTTAGTTTCCTCGCTGAAAAAGCAGGGAAATGAAGTTCATGTCATTATGACAAAGGAAGCGGAGAAGTTTGTAACTCCTTTAACATTCCAAACGCTCAGTAATCAAAAGGTTATTACAGATATGTTTACAGTGGACTATACACCAGATGTGCATCATATCTCACTGGCTAAGAAGGCTGATTTATTTGTTGTGGCTCCAGCGACTGCAAATATCATTGCGAAGATAGCACATGGTTTAGCGGATGATATGTTAACGACTACATTCTTAGCGGCGACATGTCCAAAGTTAATCGTTCCTGCAATGAATACAAATATGTTAAATAATCCAATCACACAGGATAATATTGCGACATGTCAAAAATACGGTATGCATATCATGTGTAGTGATGCTGGATATCTTGCTTGTGGTGATGTAGGTGCAGGACGTTTACCTGAACCAGAAGAAATCGAAGATGCGATTGCGTCTCTTATAGAAACAGACCGCTATCTAAATGGAAAACATGTTGTGATTACTGCAGGTGCTACGCAAGAAGAGATTGATCCTGTACGGTATATAACAAATCATTCAACTGGAAAGATGGGTTATGCATTAGCGAAGGAAGCACGTAATGCTGGTGCTAGGGTAACATTAATTTCAGGTAAGACAAATCTAACAAAACCATATGGTGTTGATGTTGTAAATGTGACAAGTGCAGCTGATATGGCCAAGAGTGTTATTGATAATTTTGAAAAAGCTGATGTTGTAATCATGTCTGCAGCGGTTGCGGATTATACACCAATTGAAAAGGCAGAACAGAAAATCAAAAAGACTGATGGTGATTTATCGATTGTGCTTAAACGTACACAGGACATTCTATTAACAATCGGACAGAAGAAGCGTGAGGATCAGATAGTGATTGGCTTTGCGATGGAAACAGAACATCTTTTAGAAAACGCCGCAAAGAAACTACAAGAAAAGAACGCAAATTATATTATCGCAAATAGTATACGTGAACCTGGTGCTGGTTTTGGTGTAGACACAAATATTGTCAAAATTATTTCGCCGACAAGCGTAGAAGATTTAGGATTATTATCCAAAGATGAAACAGCGAAAGAAATACTGCGTCATTGCCTAAAGAAGTGAGGACAATTATGTTATTAACAATTGATGTTGGAAATACAAATATTTCCATGGGAATTCTTGATGGAGAAGAGATTATTGGTCGTTATCGTCTTATGACACAAACGACACGTACTAGTGATGAGTACGGTTTCTTCATTACAACATTCTTAAATACATTGCAGTTAAAAGCTTCGGATATTACAGGTATTATCATTTCTTCCGTTGTACCAAAACTAATGTATTCTTTAACTTCTGCAGTGATTAAATACTTACATCAAAAACCAATGATTGTAACTAATGAGATGCAGATGGATATCAAACTTGATACAGAGGCACCAAGGTCAATTGGTGCAGACCGTATTGTGAATACAACCTATGCATGGAATACGTTTCATCGTTCATGCATTATTGTGGATTTTGGTACTGCAACAACATATGACTACATTGATCAAAATGGTGTCTTCCGCTATGTTGTGATTCAGCCAGGTTTAGGTATTAGTCTGAATGCATTAACTTCTATGACGGCTAAGCTACCAGAAATTGAGATTGTAAAGCCAAAGTCTATACTTGGTACAAATACAATTGAAGGTATGCAGGCAGGTGTTGTATATGGCTACATTGGTTCTGTAGAATACATCATTAAAACAATGAAGAGGGAACTTAATGATCCATCATGCATGGTTGTTGCGACAGGTGGTTTAGGTAAGATTATCGCAAGTGAAACAGATGAGATTAATGCATATGATGCGGATATAGCATATAAGGGAATGAAGATTTTATACGATATCAATAAGGGGAAAGACTATGAAAATCTTTGATTTACATGCGGACTTAGCAGAAGCTATTAAACCATTCTATACGGATGGTAAAACATCCATCTTAAAGAAAGATTGGAGCACTCGTTTTAAACAAGGGCAGATTGCATATACTTCTGCAGCTAGTTTCTTTGTAGGAACGGAGAGCTGGCAAGAGATGCAAGATGTTGTTAGGAAAGTGAAGAATGATATTACTGCTTCTGGATATAAAGTTATCTATACCAAGGATGATTTAGATGATGAGCAACAGGGTACAGCATTCTTAATGACAATTGAAGGAATGTGTGGCATTCATGAAGATGTAGAAGAGAAGATTCAATGGTTATACGACGAGGGTAATCGGATTGGCTCTCTATGTTGGAATGATCAAAATGCACTGGCAACAGGTAACTCAGGTGATCCTACAAGAGGGTTAACAGAACTTGGTAAGCAAGCAATCGCGAAGATGAATGAATTACATATGATTGTGGATGTATCTCATGCAAATGAGAAGACATTCTGGGATATTCTTTCCTGTTCAACACAACCGATAATCGCTACCCACTCAAATGCGAAGGGCCGTTGTTTTGTGGAAAGAAACCTTACAGATCAACAGATTCGTGCGATTGCAAGTAAAGATGGCTTAATTGGCATGAATGCATGTTGTTCGTTTATTCATACAGAACAACAAAAACAAGATGCACTACATCTAGCAAAACATGCAAAGTACGTAGCAGATCTTGTTGGAGTAAAACATGTTGCTTGTGGATTTGACTTCGGTGAGTATTATAACGATGGTGAGGAACATAATATGTATGGTCCTTCCCAGGCACAGAATTTCATCAAAGCATTACAGCGTGTTGGATTTACAAATGAAGAAATTAAAGATATTGCATATCGCAATGTTCTGCGTTTTCTAAGAAAATACATGTAAAAAGAAAAGCTCTTGTGCATTTGCTGGGTGTTTATAAGGATGTATTCTAAAAACACATTATGAAAATCTTGGTGGGACTTATGAAATCAAAGGCGATTATGAAGTGCCTTTGCTTGTCATACCACAAGAAAAACAATTTGAAATCGGTGTATGGCGACAGCGATACCACAGACACTTAAAGAAAATCATCGCATCTATACAATTATTTGATAAAAGGCACACTTAACGAACACCTTTAAGATGTCGATGAACAAGCCGAGAAAATGTAACTGAGAAATTAAAATCAGACGATATGATATTGTGGGTTCAAAAGATGAATAATATCCGTAATCGTGCTACGAAGATTGTAAGCAGCGAGGTGATTTTTGTATGACTCAAATCGCTATATTGTTTCCTGTCTTATCGTTGTGCTTTCTTTATTCGGTTGCAAAAAGCACAAAACTATGCTCAGACATCAGTAATTGAACCTGTTCCTAAATCAGAAATTGCTTCAGGAAGGGAAAGCGAAACCGAGTTGCCGACTAAAAAAGAAGCGGAATTATCAAATGAAAAAGAGATAGATAACTCTATTGACCAGTAATCTGATAATTCTTATTATTCAATTTCAACGAGTAGTAAGGCCATTGAAAAGCAAGAAGCTGAAGTAATAGAAAAAGCGTCAGCAACGGAAAAATTGTCAGCATCTTAACGTGCCGGCAAAGTAGAAACTACAACGGAGAACAGCACCGTTATTCAGCCAACACGACCTGCCGAGCAGTCGGTTGATATTGATTATTACATCAATTTTACAACAAATTATGTGCAAAGCATTGGCTTAGTGATTGATAATTCGGCTATGGATTGTTGGGATAATCCTATTAGCATTACAAGCAAAACAACGGATGCGAAGGAAATATTACTAGCAGATTAGACCGCTACAAGAACGGTGAAGGCTTTTCAAGCGTCTGTATTTTGTACGAAAAAGTTGGTGATAATTCGTATAAAATCTACATAGGTTACACATAAAAAGACTGAGGCGAGAGCAAAAACTGCTCCCGCCTTTTTAACTGTGCAATCTTAGCGAGCAGGTCATTTATACTCACGAAGTCGTAAAACGGTACAAATCTCGTTATGGGCACCCTAATACCTGTTTAAATTTCTACAACAAATCATTAAGTAAATTCATACAAATAATTTTTTGTTTCAGATTAGCTCTTCCGTATACATTCAATGTAAATGATACATTTTTATGTCCCATAATCTCTGATAATGATTTAATATCAAATTCAGGAATTTCAATCGCTCTAACTGCAAACGTATGCCTTATCTCGTGAAACTTAACGCTTTTAAGATTGTTTCTTTTCAGAAACCTTGCAAAATACTGTCTGTAAGTTCTAGGCTCTGTTGGTTTTGTTTTGCCTGTTAGGAAATAATGGTTAGGATTATCTGTATAAAATTTCTTTATAATGTTTCCTAATAATGATGGAATGGGAATAGTCCTAGCAGAGCTTAATGTTTTCGGCGGTCCAACATTGATATATGATGATCCTTTTTTCTTGTCATAAATCCTTTGAATAGTTCTGTTTACAGTGATTACATTCTCACTTAAAGAAATGTCTTTCACTTGTAATCCGCATAATTCACCAATTCTCAAACCGGTCATTAAAGCAATGAGTATGCCCGCTGTTTTTCTATTCAAATCAAGATATATACATTGGATTAATTCTTGCTCTTCATCTTTTGATAAAGAAATGACACGATTAGCTTGAATGTCTTTTGGATATTCAATTAAATCCCAATTTAACAATGAAATTGCTTTTTCTTTATATGCGTAAAGTAAAGCCAATCTCATTACTAAAATAATGTCGCGAATAGTTTTTACATTTAGCCCTCTTTTCTCATCTATGCGACCTTTTTCATAAAGATACAAGATGTACTCTTGAATATCGGATTCTTTTATAGAACCGATTTTCTTTTTCCCAAAACGTGGGATTAAATGATTCTCCGCAATAAGTGTAAAATTTGCGTGAGTTGACGCTGTTATCATTGGCTGCTTTATTTTTAACCATTGATTAATAAGTGTCTTAAATTGTGTATTTTCAGTCATAAAGACCACCTCCCACTAAATGGTAAAGGAAGGTGTAAAATTCAGTATTAACATTCCTCAAGTAATAGTCAAAAGGCGCATGTACCTGAACTCAGATTTCCTGAATTTAGGGAAGATTTGCAACAATCAAAGCTTTCAGATATTTCAGTTTACAAAACTAAAAGAGCAACAGATGTTAAATCACATTATATTAGTACAGAGAATTTGTTACAAAACTGTATGGGTATTGTGCCATACACTGATGAAACTGCTATTGATGGCATATCTTTTTCAATAAATGATATTCTTTTGGGCAATATCCGCCCATATCTAAAAAAAGCTTGGTTAGCAGAGTTTGATGGTGTATGTAGTACAGATGTATTGGTGTTGCATCCCCTTAAAATTGAGCCATCGTATTTTAAATATTTAATTTGTAGGGATAAGTTTTTCACTTATGTTATGAGCAGTGCAAAAGGTTCCAAAATGCCTAGAGGCGATAAAGCCTTTATTATGGATATGACAATTTCATTACCTTCAATAAATGAACAAAAGAAATTAGCATCGATGTTGATGCTGATTGATACTCTCATTTCTAAACAAGAAAAACTGGTGGACGAGATCAAGTTGTATAAAAGAGGATTTTTATCTTCTGTTTTCAACGATAAAAATACAATTCAAAACAACTGGAAAAAGCATAAGATTAAAGATTTTCTATCTTCAAGGGATTATAAGCAGTTGCCCTCTGATGATGCTCCATTAATGGCATTTATTGCATATAAAGGAGTTGTACAAAAGGGTGAAAGATATGATAGAAGCTTTTTGGTTAAAGATGAAAACAAACTATATAAATACACTGATATGAATGATTTCATTTATAGCTCAAATAATCTTGATGTTGGATCTATTGGCTTAAATAATTATGGTCCTGCTGTAATATCCGATGTTTATGAAATCTTTACCATTAATAAAGCTGTTCCTATTATAATAAGTGAAGCAATAAAACAGCCTGAAGTACTATATAAAATAATAAAGTTTCGACAAGGCGTAACCTATGGTCAATATCGCATATATGCTGAAGATTTTCTAAATGTAGAAATTTATTTACCAGATATTTCAGAACAAGAAAAATTAGCTAAAACCATTATCAGTATGAATTCATTGATTCAATCTGAAGAAAAACTGCTAGCCGACTTAACGAATTTGAAGCTTTCATTGTTACAGAAGATGTTTATATAAACATCTTCTGTAAGAGTTGCTTCTTGTACAAAACAAGATTCTCTAGTAATTTTTCTTCAGCTAGTATCTTTGTATCTATTGTTTCCAAAATAGAAACTATTTTTTGCTGTTCATCATAAGAAGGATAAGAAGCCTGAATTTGAGCGAATTGTGGATATTTTAAATTCCAAGTGTCTGATGTTAAGCCTTGTGATAATTTTTGAAATGTTTTTATTAAAGGAATATGCTTGAAATAAAAACTCCAAAATTTTATTGAATGATTATGCTTATCATTTAGCTTAATTACAGTATATGCTGGACTTACAATTCCATTAAACGGAGAGTGTCCGCTAGCACCTTGCCACATACGCATAGTGTTATAAGCAATGTCATCAGCATAGACTTTCTTATAATTGGATTTATTTTCGCTTGAATTATCTTTTGAATCAAGTTCTTCTCGCTTTTGAATGCCCTCGTTTGTTGTAACTGAAAGTAATTGTTCGTTTCCAGTAGCACGCTCTGTTCTTTCAGTAAAAATATCGCCTAACGATTTTGTGGTCCAATTAGAATTCTTCACAAATGATACTTTTTGTTCGAACAGTGATGATAACACACCTCTTTTATACAACTTGAGAGCATTGACTAATTTCTCTTGTTTTAAAATGCGTTGCTCCAAAAGTGTAAGAAAATCAGCAATTTTAGTTTGTTCGTCAATACTTTTAGGCAATGCATGTACTGTATCAAAAAAATCTTCAGTTGGTACATTCAATAAACCGTGATTTCTTGCACCTTCAGCAGCAATCATATAAATTTCCTTGTACCATTTAAGCGAATCAAAATATGTCTTTATAAAATCTGAATTATGCTTTTTCAATGCAAAACAGATATACAAAGTCGATAAGGCACCTTCACCATACATATCAAGTCTTTTTATAGAGCCGAAGTCGTAGCCAACGGAATAGCTTTTATTATATGCAAACTCGCCGTTTTTCAATAAATAATACCCTGACATATCTTTACTTGATACCTTTTTATTGAAATAAGTTACTTGGTCAACAAGTCCATCCTTTGAAGAAATTGTAAGTGGTAAATTGGATTGATTATCTTTATTTTTCCTAGTTACTCTAACTACAAAATCAGATAATTTTTCTTTCTTCCACTCGTCCCTAAACTCAGGAAATCTGAGTTCAGGCACAAGACCCTTTTGACTATTACTTGAGGATACATTATTCATAAAATTACACCTCCTCATCAAAAGGAAAATCTAAGTCTAATTCTTCAAAATATGGCTTTAATTCTGCGTTAATATCTTTGATTTCCTTTTGTAATAAACGAATTTCTGCTGACACTGCTTTAAGGTCAATTTCAGGCTCTTTTTCAAATGTATCAACATATCGAGGGATATTTAGATTAAAACCGTTATCAGCGATTTCTTCCATCGAAGCAACGTGAGCGAATTTTTCTACATCTTCACGATTTACATAGGCATCAACAATTTTATCAATATCTTGTCCTCTTAAGATGTTTTGATTTTTACCGGCTTCAAAATCTTTTGATGCGTCAATAAATAAAATATTATCTGTATTACTTCCTCTGTCTTTTCTTAAAACAAGCACACATACAGGAATACCTGTACCAAAGAAAAGATTTGCTGGCAAGCCAATAACTGCGTCAAGAACATTCATTTTTTCAATCAGATACTTGCGAGTTGTTTCTTCAGCAGCTCCACGGAATAATACGCCGTGTGGAAGAAGTACAACAGCACGACCATCTTCATCCATATGATAAACCATATGTTGTACAAAGGCGAAATCCGCCTTTGATTTAGGGGCTAATTTACCATACTGACTAAAACGGTCATCTTCGTTAAATTTGTCATCAGCTGACCATTTTGCACTATACGGTGGATTTGCAACCTGCACTCTGAATCTCATTTCCCCAAAATAGTCTTTTTCAAGTGTATCGCCGTTGTAAATGCTAAAGTTAGTATATGGAATACCACGAAGAATCATATTCATACGTGCTAAGTTATAAGTTGTAGAAGTTAATTCTTGTCCATAATAAGAACGAACATTAGCATAGTTTTTCAGTCTTAGCAAAAGAGAACCTGAACCGCAAGTAGGATCAGCTGCGGCTTTTACATCGGTTAACCCAAGACAGGCAAGTCGGCAAAGCAATTCTGCCGGACCTGATGGCGTATAGAACTCACCGGCTTTTTTACCGGCAGTTGCAGCAAACTGACCGATTAAGTATTCATATGCATTACCAAGAACATCGATTTTTGTATCTTCAACCGAGAAATTGATTTCATCTAAAGAAGCAATGATTTTTGACATAACTGCACTACGATCTTTTACTGTGTGACCAAGCTTTGTAGAGTCAAGCTGCATATCAGAAAATAAACCTTCAAAATCCTGCTGGCTTTCATTGCCTATTGTTGATTCCATTAAAGAGTTAATTGCCTTCTGTAAAAACTCAATATCAAATTCACGGTTTTCTACCATTGTTACAAGGTTACGGAAAAGAAATTGAGGTTCAATAACAAACCCTAAATCACGAAGTGATTCTTCAATTACGGCTTCTTTGTACTCTTCATCTTTCCAAGCATCGTTATAGCTGATATTATCGTCTTTAAGTAGATTTGCCATATATTTTTCGGTACGATCAGAAAGATAGTAGTAGAAAATCATACCTAAAATATAATTTTTAAACTCATATGCTTCCATATTTCCGCGCAATGCATTTGCCATTGCCCAAAGTTTATTGCACAACTCTTTTTGATGTTGTTGGATACTGTTTTCCATTTAATTTTTACCTCCGATACCCTCTATCTTATAACTAGAGGAGTATTTATAATATTTTGATTTTTATATTTATATACTGTATTTGCTGACGTGTAATCTGATGAAGTCACAAATTCTTGTAACAAGTGATTTTTTCTTTAATAGTGGCATTGGTGTTTTAATGCTGTCACGCACATCACCAGGATTTAATACACCGGAGAAAGAATATTCTGAAATGAAATCTCCAAGCATTTTTGCGTCAACATTTTCTGATTTAGCAAACTCTTCAATCTCTTCTTGTTTTTTCTTGTTTTCAAATTCATTGTATTCTACATCAATATCCTCTGAACCGGTTAAACCTAACACAACTTCATCCAAAAATGCTTTGAGAATATCTATTTTCTTGTGTAGCTGCATATTATCCGAACGGTCAAGTTCGTGCCTTACGTGGTCAATATCATCCGTACGAGCCTTTCCGTTATCAAAATGAATATTACGAATAAGGTTCATAATATATGCAACATTAATTCGGTTTGTTTCTAACAACTCTATGCAGAAGTCCACGTCATCAAGAACTGAAATAACTTCTTTGTCAATCTTTGTTTTACGATACAAAAGAAGATATTTACTCTTGTAGTCTTGGAATTCCTGATCTGACATTTCAATAGAGTCACGTTCTGTTTTAAATTCAATAAAGGTTTGTAATGATAGCCATAATTTTGAAAGCTCGCGGAAATTCACAACAAATTCTTTCTGCTCGTTTTCGTCCATTAGCATATCAATAGATGCAGGTGTTGGAACTAAATCTTTAATTTTAATTACCAGCTCATTAAATTTATGTACGAATGTGTTGAAATCAGGAGTTAGTATTCCTGTTGTATCAGCAGATTGCGAGAATAGTGCTAATGCTTCATCGGTATTCTTTTTAAGGTTACGGTAGCAAATGATGATACCCCAAGGCTTGGTTTCTTTTTCAACACGATTTGTACGGCTATAAGCTTGTAATAAGTCGTGATAAGCAAGTTTTTTATCTACATATAAAACAGATAAAGGTTTGCTGTCAAAGCCTGTTAAGAACATATTTACAACAATCAGAATATCAAGTTGCTTTACTTTCTTACCTTTTACTCTGTCGCTAATATCTTTGTGATAAGCACTGAATGTGTCAGTTGAAAAATTAGTATTGTATATCTCGTTGTAATCTTTAATAATTCTTTCTAAGGCATCTCTGCTATGTTCATCTCTTCCTTCGTAATCTTCATTTGCTCCATAAGAGAAAATACCGCTGATATTCAAATCGTGGTCAATACTCTTAAAAATGTCATAGTATTTGACAAGCGCAGGTATAGATGATACTGCAAAGATAGCTGTGTATTGCCTGTTTCTTGTTTTAGCTTTATGGTTTTCAACAATATGATTGGCAATCATTATCATTCTGTCATCAGCCATATAAAGCTCGCCAACATCAATTGCTTCAGTCATAGTGCTGTCGTTTTCATCATAATCACCATCCATTGTTTTGATGTATTCAACGTGAAAACCTAAAACATTATTATCAAATATTGCGTTTTTAATTAGATATGTGTGCAGACATTCACCAAATAATGATTTTGTTGTTTGAATTACTCTTCCTTCAGTTTTTCCATTCACTTCAAAACGAGGTGTTCCGGTAAAACCAAAAAATTGCGCTTTTTTAAAGTGTCTGACAATATCTTTATGCATATCACCAAACTGTGAACGATGACATTCATCAATAATAAAGATTACTTTTTCATCTGTATATGCATCTAATACTTTTGAATACTGAGGTTTTTTGATGGCAGTTGCCATTTTTTGGATAGTTGTTATGATTAGCTGGCGGTTCTTATCCTTCATCTGTTTAACTAAGATATCTGTTCTATCTGTTGTATCAACAGAGCCGGCTTCAAACTTGTTAAACTCTTCAGTGGTTTGTGAGTCTAAGTCTTTTCTGTCAACTAAGAATATTACTTTTTTAATATTTGGATCAGTCGCTAATATTTGTGCAGTTTTAAACGCAGTGAGCGTTTTACCTGCACCGGTTGTGTGCCAAATATAAGCATTTTTGTTTGTGAGTCTTGCTTGTCTGATAAGTGCTTCAGTTGCGTAAACTTGATAAGGACGCATTACCATCATAATTTTATCTGTATCATTTAACACTGTGAATTTACTTATCATTTTTGTAATCAAATCACGAGCAAGAAATACAACTGAAAAGTCTTTTAAGTTAGTTACACGTATATTGTTGTCATCCGTCCAAAAGAATGTATGAGAATATAAAATATCTTTATCACTATTTGCAAAGTATTTAGTATCAACACCACTTGAAACAACAAACAACTGAATAAAGTGATATAATCCCTGATAAGAGTGCTTTCT
>ERZ772956.1482-NODE-1482-length-15915-cov-13.319672_pt1 | contig 15915 bp, 16 predicted proteins | sample MGYA00580683_ERZ772956 | MGnify/ENA primary metagenome ERZ772956 (study PRJEB29015, sample SAMEA2738077) | human oral metagenome | biome: human oral; feature: human-associated habitat; material: saliva | place: China | collected 2212 ... | reverse complement strand
ATCGCGACAACTCCTATATACTATCATAGGTGTTTTTCTCTGTCAACAACTTTTTGAAATTTATTTTAAATTTCTTTTTTCGTAATCGCTTCAAATGCGAACGTTCGTTAACAGTGTTTATAATTTACCATAGCTTTTTATTCTTTGCAAGTCTTTTTAGTAACTTTTTTTATATTTTTTGCAATAATTTTTTTCGTTATTTCTCTTCGTTTACTAAAATACTGATTTTAAAGCTTTTCTCTTATTTACTTCTTTTTTTAAGAGGAGTATACTATATTTGAAAAGCCGAAATAGCTCAGTTGGTAGAGCAACGCACTCGTAACGCGTAGGTCACAGGTTCGAACCCTGCTTTCGGCATTTTTTAGTTTTTTTATTAATTTTAACGTTTTAAAATATTGCTAAATCAACGTTTTATTTTTCTAATATTCTTCAGATTCTTACTTTACGGAACATTTTCGGAACAACTGAATCATATATACGAAAGGACCTCAGACTTTTTCCTTCTGAGGTCCATTTTTTATTTTATTACGTTTTGAATAATCGTTAAGACAACTTCTTTTGCTTTTTCCATGCTTTCCAATGTGACGAATTCATATTGTCCATGTAAATTTTCTGCACCTGTAAATAAGTTTGGCGTTGGGATTCCTTTAAAGGTAATAATACAACCATCTGTTCCTCCTCTAAAAGGTTGAATATCTGGTTCAATTCCACATTGGCGATATGCTTCTTTTGCTACTTCTACTGAAGTCATATCTTCTTTTAACACTTCAAACATATTATAGTATTCATCATAAATATGGCATTCAATTCTTGGAATATCATAAGTTTCATTTTGCTCTTCTACAATTTTTGCAAAATTTTTCTTACGTTCTTGAAACTTTTCCATTGAGTGATCCCGAATAATATACTCTGCTTCTACCATTCCAATATTTCCAGATTGTTTAGCAAGCATATAAAACCCTTCATAGCCACTCGTTTTTTCTGGAACTTCCTGTTCTGGTAATTTTGAAAATAGTTTAGCTGCTTCTGCAAGTGCATTGACCATGACATCTTTTGCTTGACCTGGGTGTACACTTGTTCCATTAATTTTTACAACAGCTCTTGCTGCATTAAAAGTCTCGTACTCTAATTTTCCGACTACACCACTATCTAATGTATAAGCAAATTGAGCTGGCATTCTTTCTGCTTTAAAGCGATGGGCACCTTTTCCAATTTCTTCATCTGGTCCAAAAGCGACCCAAATGTCTCCATGTTCGATTTCTGGGTTAACTAATAAATCGATGGCTGCTTCTAATATTGAAACTAATCCAGCTTTATCATCTGCTCCTAACAATGTTGTCCCATCTGTTGTAATAAGAGTTTGACCGATATAATTTTTCAAATTAGGAAACTCTTCTACTCGCATCATCAGTCCTAATTCAGAATTCAATAATACATCTTTGCCATCATAATTCAAATGTACTTGAGGTTGAATATTTTCAGCATTAAAATCTGCAGTATCGACATGTGCTACAAATCCAATTGATGGTGCTGTCTTACCTTCTGGCAAATTACTTGGAATACAAGCTACTAAATAAGCATCTTCTAAATCTAAAGAAATATTTGAAAAGCCTAATTTCTTCAATTCTTGTTCCAACATTTGTAAAAAATCTAACTGACTCTTCGTTGTTGGAATTTCAGAAGAGTTTAAATCACTTCTTGTATTAATTTTTGCATATCGTACAAAACGATCTAACATGCTTTCTCGCATTAGTAAGAGTCATCTTCTTTCACTTGATAGAATTCTAATTCTGCAACAGTTTCACGACCAAACATTTCAATCGTTACTTTAACTTTTTGTTTTTCATCATCAATTTCTGTCACTTTACCACTCATACCATCAAAGGCACCTTCAGTAATAATGACATAATCTCCTACTTTAGCGTTTAAATCTACCGGTGCATGAGTTGGTACTCCTAAGCGACCTAATAATGTATCCACTTCTTCCGGTAATAATGGAGATGGTTTAGAACCTGCTCCGTGAGATCCTACAAATCCTGTTACACCTGGAGTATTACGTACAACATACCACGCTTGGTCAGACATTATCATTTCAACTAATACATAACCTGGAAATGTTTTATTAATTGTAACTTTCTCTTTCCCATCTTTTACTTCTACTTCTTCTTCCTCTGGAACAATTACTCTAAAAATATTTTCTTCCATCCCCATTGAACTAATACGTAATTCAATATTTGATTTTACTTTGTTTTCATATCCTGAATAAGTATGTAATACATACCATTCTTTTGCTGCATTACTCATTGCAATTCCTCCTATTATTTGTTCATACAAAAAAACCTTCTTACTTGAAGGTTTTTGCTTGTTTTTATTATAACACTATTTTATAACTCTTGCGAATTATTTAATAATTAATTTAAATGCACTTGCAATAGCAAAATCCACTACTGTAAAAAATCCTAACGCAAGTAATACTGCCATTACAACTGTTAATGTGTATTTATTAACCTCTTTTCCAGTTGGCCATGTTACTCTTTTCATTTCTTTAACAACATTTACTAAAAAACGCATTCGAAACCGCTCCTCTCGATTATTTAGTTTCTCGATGTAGTGTTTGTTTATTGCAAAACTTACAGAATTTTTTCAACTCTAAACGTTCGACACGTTTGTTTTGTCCTAAAGTAAGTGTATAGTTTCTTGAGCCACATACACTACATGCCAACGCTGCTTTCTTTTGTGCCATATTTTCACTACTCTCTTTCTTATACATGTATCCTATCTTTTCAATCATAAAATTCTCAGTGCCAATTGTCAAGTATTAGCGAAAAAATATCACACTAATGACTAATAATAACACTTGCATGACATGAATCATTAACATATTTTTAATGGCTAATGCAAAAGTTGTTCGTTTCTCTTGTTTTTGAATAAAAAGTTGAATATTTTTATACACTGGGATGCCTACTACTAGAGTTCCTAACATTAAAATCGGTGCGATTTTAAATACAACTGCTAACACCATAGCGATAAAACTAATCAGATAAAGTCCTTGATATAATTTTAATGCTGTTGCTTTTCCAATATAATACACCAATGTATAGCGGTGGTTCGTAATATCTGTTTCTAAATCACATAAATTATTACTTAACATAATATTTGCAATCGTACATACTAACGGCAAAGAAAGTAGTGCTACCTTGAAGTGATTTAACAACGCTAATCGAACGATTAGCATCCCTTCTTCTAATCCCATCCATGCAAAACTGGCTTCTGGAGAATTTAAGAATATCACAATCCAAAAAATTCCAAATCCCATTGTAACCCCAGACAAAACTTCCCCTAATGGCATTCTCGAAATTGGAATAGGACCAAAAGTATAAAAAATACCAATCACAAAACAAAGCATACCAACAAATAATAAAATAACATTTGTTCTCATCACTAAAATGATTCCCACAATTGTTGCAATAGCTACTAAACTCCCGAAAATCATCGAAGCTTGTTTTACCGTTAAAGATGAAGTTCCAATAATATTTTCTTCTTGACGATATATTTCATTTTTTGCTTTGGCATAATCCATTAAATTATTCATAACGGTCGTTGCCATATCAAAGCATAGCATCCCAACAAAGAACAACGCCATATTCACAGCATTGAAGTTTCCAAATGTCCAAACTGAATAGAGCAATCCAACTACAAAAGGAATGACACTAGCAATTTTCGTTCTTAACTCTACTAATTCAATGATATCTTTCATATTAATGCGTCCCTTCCCATGTATATTGATCATTTGTTAGTTTAAACGCATTTTTAATAGAATTAGAAACATAAACTTTCTTATCTCTTGTCATGAAAACTGCATCTACATCATCTTTTTGATTAACATATTTTAATCCTTCTTCTACACCAATTGAAAACATAGATGTCGACAACGCATCTCCTCTTGTAGAACTTGAGACAATAATCGAAACGCCAGCAATATCATTTTCATATGGATACCCTGTTTTTGGATTTAAAATATGATGATATGTTTTACCATCTACTTCTAAATATCGTTCATAAATCCCAGAAGTTACGATTGTCTTTTCTTTTTCTAAAATTGTTCCTAAAGTTTTACCACGACTTTCTAATGGATCTTGCAATCCAACATTCCAAGCTACCCCATCTCGTGCAGGAGAACCACCCATTACGACAATATTTCCCCCTAAATCGAGAACCGCTGTAGTCACTCCTTCTTTTTTAAAGAAATTCCATAATTGATCGGCAATGAATCCTTTCGCAATTCCGCCTAAATCTAATAACATTCCTTTTTGAGTTAGGAAGACACTTTTTTCTTCATCATTTAACACAACATTTTTATAATTTACTAATGGCAACGCATCATCAATTTCTTTTTGGGATGGTTTTCTAGCATCGGGGAATCCAATTCTCCATAAACTTGTTAGAGGACCTACCGTAATATCAAAACTACCATCAAATTCTTCGCTATAAGCTAGACCTTGTTTAATTAAATCATATACTTCATCACTAACTGCAACTGCATGGTCTCCTGCCGCCTCATTAATCGCATCGACTTCAGACCCACTAGCATTAACTGTAATTCTAGCTTCCAAATCTTTCACCATTGCAAATGCACGCGTTAATAATTCTTCAGTATTTGGATGATATACAGATAATGCTACTGCAGTCCCTAATAAGAAATCTGTTTTCTTAACGGGAGACTTAATAATTTCTCTTGGAGTTTTCACGGAAGCTGATGAAACAACTTCTGCTTCTTGAACTTTCTTTTGTTGGCAACCCACTAATCCAATTAAACTAAAAGCAAGAGTTGTCACTAACAACCATTTATTGATTTTCATATACCTCTCCTTAATTGTATAAATTCCATTCAAATAGTCTACTAAATTTTTCACAATAACTCAAGTGAAACTCTTGTTTTAAAAGAAAAAAACCGAGCCTAAGCTCGGTTCATCGTCACATTTAAATTAGCCTTGAGGTGCTGCCACTTTAATTTCTTTAGTGTCACCTTTTTGAGCTGCTTCAATTAATTTATTTGCATATTCTACGAATGAAGTATGAGCATGAGTTGCTCCTGACACTACTTCAACATCTGCTGGTTTTTGTTTCTCTACTAAACCAGTATTATAAGCTTTGAAGTATTCAGCAGGTCCCGTACCCACTTTATCTTTCATTTGTTTTTCATACTCAGCATCTTCAGATTTACGTTTACCATCTTTATTTAAGTTGTCAAAGTCAGAAGATTTGATTTTTCCGCCTTCAACTACGATAGTAAACTCCACATGCCAACCACGTTTGTCAGCTTCAGATACTAATTTGTAAGTACCGTCTTTTAATTCTCCTGAAGCAGTTGATTTTGCTGCTTGAGTAGTTTTTTCAGAAGAAGTTGATGAAGTAGTTGATTTTGAACCTCCACCACATGCAGTTAAAACAACTACAGATGATAATAATACAGCTGCTGTTGCTAATGATTTTTTGAATGTCATTTTATCCATCCTTTTCGCTTTATTTTAGAATTTTAGTAAATTCTTTAGGTACTATTATATCATGTTCCTTTTTCTTTGCAAACTTAAACTGAACGAACATTTACCTGTCAATATTTTCTACATCTTCCCAAAATCTTCATAAGATTGGTATCTTCTATTTTCAAAATTCCTCTTTTACAAAAAACTCCAATCAATAGTTTACGTTACTATTGATTGGAGTTCTTCTTTTTTACATCGTGCGTTCTAATAATTGTTTTGTTAATTGAGTTAATGTTGCCTTCATATCACTTTCTGGCAAACGATCAATTTGAGATAATGCTTGTTTCGTATATTGCTGAGCTAATTGTTGTGCTTTTTGCAACCCACCAGAATCATGCACTAATTTTCTTAGTAATACTCTCTCTTGTTCAGAGATTACTTGTTTTTTCTGTAGCAATGGAATCATTTTATGAGATTCTTTTTCCAATGCATAAATTAATGGTGCTGTATAAATCCCTTGCGCAACATCTTCTAAAACAGGTTTTCCAAATTCTTGAGAAGTTACTTGATAATCTAAAATATCATCTAAAATTTGAAACGCCATACCAATTTGCTGACCAATTTTCTTTGCTCTAAGTGCATCATCCATTTGTCCTAATTTTGCGCCCATATAACAGCTAACCATAAATAATTGAGCTGTTTTCCCTTCAATTCGTTTCAAATATTCCTGAAGCCCTAAATCATAGCGATAACGATTTCGCATTTGTGCTAATTCGCCTTCTACAACTCTTGCCATTCCATTAGTTGGAAGTGTAATTCCTTCTAAATCAGATAAATGAGTGGAAAGAAGTTGATAGCAACTTGTTAAAACAAAATCTCCAGCATAAATCGCTACACGATTCCCATAACGAGTATTCAGCGTTTCTTGCCCTCTCCTCATATCTGCTTCATCAATGACATCATCATGGAGCAATGTTGCGACATGTAGTAATTCTAAAGCAGCTGCAACAGCTCTTACTTGTTGCTGATTCCCATTATTAGTCCAGTTAGCAAATAATGTTAGATAAGCAGGACGAATCATTTTTCCACCTTGCTGTAACATTGTTACTATCGCTTGATGAATGTCTTCATCTTCCATTTCAACACTGTCTAACATTAACTGACGAATGTCTGATAATTCTTGTTTTAAAAACGGGTATTCATTCCACATTGAATGAATCATTTCCATAATTTTTTCTCCAATCACTATAGACAAAAAGCCGGCAAAGCCGACTTTTATCTTATTTAACGTTCTTGTTTATCTGAATCGAAACCATAAATATGTTTCGAAGTTCCATACCACCATTTACCAGCAGTTTTTTGGAACCATGGAATGAAGTAGTAATCTAAACCAAATGCACGTCCTGAGCCATTCATTAAAGCAATGGCTGCTGGGATAAACCACATATTTACCCAGTAGAACATACCTGACAATACAAATGTTGTTACTAATCCAACTGTTACTGCATTAACAATCCATGTTAAGAATCCAGCCATAATTGCTAACCCAATGGCTAATTCTACAAATGACATAATTGTTTGCATCACATGAGCTACTTCAACATTTGGAATCATAATTTGCATAATTGAAGCAAACCAGTCTGGCATTTTATCTAATACCATCATTGGTTGTTCACCATATGAATAGTTAAATCCAAATGAAGTTGCTACTTCCGCTACTGTTTGAGTTGCTGCTCCACTTGCTGCAGCTACTGTTTCAGCCGCACCACTTGCTGCACTTGTTGGTTCAACTAACCAAGGGAATGGGAATGCTAAATGCGTTCCATCAATCCAACTATGCGCACCCCAAAGGCCAAAGATTTTCTTCAATCCTTCGATTGTCCACATTCCACCATAGAATAAACGTAATGGTAATGCCCAAAGAACATTTCCGTAACGAGATAAATGTCCACGGAAGATATTACGACGATCTTTAATGTGGAAGAATTCGTGGAATACATATTGAATTGCATAATATAATGAGAAGATTTCTAAGAAGTATTTGATATTTACTAAATGTTTCATCAACATTGCAAAGAAACCACTTAAGTGATATTTGCCCATTAAGAAAGCTACACCATAATGAGATCCAATTGAAACCATGAATCCATCGTATTTTCCTTTATAAGCAACTTTTGCAGCATTTTCCACATCTGCAATAATATTTTTCGCTGCTGTATGTCCAGTTTGTTCAGCTGCTTGAACGATTTGTGGAGTTGGACGATTTTCTTTATCAGGTTCTTCGTAATAAGCTAAGTCCCCGATTGCATAAATATTTTCTTCTCCATCTACTTGCATGAATTCATTTACGACTAAACGACCTGCACGAGCAGCTTTGAACCCAAACACTTCAGATTCAGTATTCGCTTTAACACCAGCTGTCCAGAATAATGAGTAAGTTGGAATAACAGTACCGTCTACTAAACGAATGCTGTTTTCTTTTACTTCTTCAATTCCGTTTCCTTTAATTACTTTAATGCCACGGCTAGTCATGAATTTTTCTGCTTTAGCAGCATCTTTTTCATCTAACATATTTAAAATAGTTGGAACTGCTTCAACGATGTATAATGAGAATTCACTTTCATCTAAGTTATATTGTTTAGCTAACACTGGAATCCAGTCCATGATTTCACCGACTAATTCTACCCCAGTAAATCCAGCACCACATACTGTAAATGTTAATAAAGCACGGCGTTTTGGAGTCACATGCTCTTTAGCTGCACGTTCTACACAGTGAATAATGTGTTCGCGCATTTTAATCGCATCTTCCATTGACCATAATGTAAATCCGTGTTCTTTCACACCTTGTACACCAAAGTCATTCGCTTCTCCACCCATACCGATTACTAAATAATCATAGTGGAAAGATTTATAAGTTGTTGTTACAACTTTTTTAGTTTTGTCTAAGCTTACTACTTTGTCCGTTACTAATTGAACATTTTTTGAACGTGCAAATAGTTTTTGTAAATCGTATTGGATTGCTTCAGGCTCTACACGACCTCCAGCTACTTCATGTAACTCCGTCATGTATGTTAAATATGGATGTTTATCAATTAATGTAATTGTGACATCTTTATCTTTTCTGAAATGACGTGATAATTTTTTAGTTGCTGCTACTCCTGCAAACCCTGCACCGATAACAACAATATTTGTTTTCGTCATTAGAAATCTCCTCTCGTTTTGTAATTTTTTCACTTAAGCATTATAGTATAAAATCAGCGTTTTGTCTAATTGTTTTTTAACCTTTTCACAACTTTTCATAAACTTACATTTCTTGTTTTTCATGATATGCTTTTAATATTTTGACATGGTTTAAAGCATAATTTGCCGCAATCCCAATTGCAATACCCGCAAAAATCCCTACAATTGACATGGCTGGTAAATATAACAGTACTGTCCAAGATTTAGCAATAAAACTTGCGATGATTAATTGACCAAAATTATGTAAGATTCCTCCCGTTGCACTCACGCCAATTAAACTCACACGCTTCGGTCCTAATTGTTTAACCAGCAACATTCCTAATAAACTAAACGCCGCTCCTGCACTACTGTACAATAAAGTAGAAAAAGTCCCCCCTAACAAAGCAGTCAACAACGTTCTGAGTAACACTACTAATACAACTTCTTGGAGTGACAAGGTATATAACCCAATAACTGTAATAATATTGGCAACTCCTAATTTAGCTCCCGGTGCAAACGCAAAAGGAAAAGGAATCGCTTGTTCTAGTAAACTTAAAATAATTCCTTGAGCCGTTAACAATGAAATAAATAACATTTTTTTCAAGGTTAAATTTTGTTTCATTTACCTACCACCTCTCTTCAAACTCGTCTTATAATTGTACCATAACTCTCAAAAATCTTAAAAAGATATCTAAAAACTGAACATAAAAAGACCCCAAAAGCAGCCTTCATGCAAACCTTTGGGGTAGTACGCCATTTACGAACGGCGCATCAATAATTTTCTCTTCCATCCCATCACTTTTGGTGCAACATCTTGAAACATTGTAAACCAGAAACGATTAATCGGTAAATCAAATTCTCCAATATACTCCACTAATATTGGGTCAAAAGATTGTTTAAACTTAGTAATACCTGTATGATCTTCTGCATTACTTGAAACACCAAACATATCATAATGACGAATACCTTTTTCATCATACAATTGTTGCATAATCCATGTTTGTAAAGCTTTATTTGCATTTAAGCCTGCATCATCTGTAATATTCGCTCCATATAAATAATACGCCGTTTCTTTATAAGTTGCTACAAACGCTCCGCTTAACACTTTTCCATTTGGATATTGTTTACATAGCGCTTCTAACTCAATTACTTCTTGCTCATATTTTTCAATATTTTTCAACAAGCTTTCTCTTTGATTCAATAAGTTTGTCTTCTTTTTCTCGTTTTGAGTACTTTCAACTTGTGAAGCAATTTTTTCCACCTCAGCTTTTGCTTGGTGAATTCTGTTTTCTGTTGATTCTTTTGCGACATGATAATCAATTTTTGAAAAATATAAATCCATCATATCGTGAGCATGTAATGTTTCATAGATAGTTGTTAAATACTCTTTACTTCTGGCAATATATTGATCACGCTCAGCAGTAATACGATTTAACACTTCATAGTCATCAATATCTTCGATAGAGCCTTTATAACAAACTACTCCACGTTTTTGTGCCATTGTGACTTTATATCTTTCTTTAGAAGAGAAAGTATCTAAAATTCCTTTCCCTTTATCTTCTAGTTCTACAATCATTGTCATTCTCGGTTGAATTCCATCAAACCCTAAATCAAGTGGTTGACTTACAAATCCTGATTCTAATAATAGTTGACGAATGGCTTCTTGATTGATTCCACCTTCTACAATGGAAAAGTCATTCAATCGTTCTCTCCACATAATTTCAGGATCGATTTTCAATCCAAATACTTGTTTTTGTTTTAAATAAGCTTTCAAAGCTTGAATCACTTCTTTAAATTGTTCTGCATTATGATAATCCGTCACAATTCCTCTAGGTGCATATGCTAAATATCTTTTTACAACAGGAAGGGCACGATATAAAATCATCGTCGCTGCAACTGGTTCATCTTGATCATTCATCACAAAGAGAATGTCATTACTCCATTCTCCCTTTGTTTTCACTTCTCCCCATTCTGGAGTTTGAAAAAGAGTACAGTTTCCTTGAGTTTGTAAAAACTCATGATATTCTGCAATAGAATTTCTCATATCTTTAATATACATCTCTAACTTCCTCTCAACTATTGTCATTAAACAGTATGACACTTCTACAATGGATTGTCAAAAAATGTTAGAAGTGATGTTGTTAATATCCCTTTTACACTTTACAAAAAAACCGAGCTTTCGCTCGGCTTCTCATCTATTTTAAAATAGTTTTAAATATTGATCTAATTCCCATTGTGTGACTTGTGAACGATACGCTGCCCATTCGAATTTCTTCGCTTCCACAAAGTTACTGTAAATATGTCCACCTAATGCATCTTTTACAATTGTGTCAGCTTTCAAGCAATCAATCGCTTCTGCTAAACTACTTGGAAGATCATCAATTCCTACTTCTTTTCTCTCTGCTGTTGACATTGCATAAATATTGCGATCAACTGGAGCAGGAACTGGTAATTTTTCACGAATTCCTTCTAAACCTGCACGTAAAATAGCTGCCATTGCTAAATAAGGATTTGCTGCTGGATCCACACTTCTTAATTCGATACGAGTAGAAAGACCTCTTGCTTCAGGAATACGAATTAATGGTGAACGGTTTTGAGCTGACCATGCAATATATACAGGCGCTTCATATCCAGGTACTAAACGTTTATAAGAATTGACTGTAGGGTTACAAATCGCTGTTAAAGCTTTCGCATGTTTCATAACTCCAGCAATGAAATAACGACAAGTATCGCTTAGTCCATGTTCATCTGTTGGGTCATAGAAGGCATTATTTCCTTCTTTATCAAATAATGATAAGTTGAAGTGCATCCCACTACCTGCAATTCCAAATACTGGTTTTGGCATAAAGGTTGCATGCAATCCATGTTTACGAGCAATCGTTTTAACAACTAATTTAAAGGTTTGAATATTATCGCACGCTGCTACAGCTGGTGCATATTTCCAGTCAATTTCATGTTGTCCTGGTGCAACTTCATGGTGACTTGCTTCAATATCGAACCCAATCTTTTCTAATTCTAGTACGATTTCACGACGACATTCTTCTCCTAAATCGACTGGAGCTAAATCGAAGTAACTTCCTTGGTCGTTTCCTTCAAGCGTTGGTTCTCCTTTTTCATCTAATTTAAATAAGAAGAACTCTGGCTCTGGTCCTAAGTTAAAATTAGAAAATCCTAAGTCTTCCATTTCTTCTAAAATACGTTTTAAGTTTGAACGTGGATCTCCTGCAAATGGTGTTCCATCTGGTTTATATACATCACAAATTAAGCGCGCAATTGTTCCATGTTTACTACTCCATGGGAATACAACCCATGTATCTAAGTCTGGGTATAAATACATATCACTTTCTTCAATACGAACAAAACCTTCAATGGATGAACCATCGAACATCATTTTATTCGATAATACTTTTTTTAATTGAGTAATTGGCACTTCCACGTTTTTAATCGTTCCTAAAATATCCGTAAAAATCAAACGTAAATAACGAACGTCCATTTCCTCAACTTGTTTTAAAATTTCTTCTTGTGTGATTCTCATTTTTCTCCACCCCTATAACAATTTCTCTTGTCCAGATAATCTTCCAATATGCATAATTTCGTTATATAAAATTCGTCGAACATCTTCATCCGTTAGACCATCATTAGTTGTTATTTTTTCTAACGGATTTTTCTTTTCATTCGAATAAATTTTTTGAATCGCAACAATCGTCAATCCATCCGACAAGTAGTCTTTAATTTCTAATAGTCGATCCACATCATTTAGTGAATACATTCTGCGATTAGTGTCGGAACGTTCTGGTGTAATTAAACGTTGTTCTTCATAGTAGCGAATTTGTCTTGCCGTTAAATCTGTCAATTTCATGACTGTTCCTATTGGAAACACTGCTAAAGAACGTCGTAATTCTTTTTCTCCCATTCTCAAACACCTCTCTTATTCTCTATGATAGCTGTATTGTAAAAATAACTGACATAAAAGTCAAGGCTTCTCTTACTTTTTATGTTATATTTTCTAACATGAGTTTCTTTTCAACAAAAAAGACCAGGTTTCCCCAGCCTTTCCATTTTATTATTAATTTTCAGTTCCCCAAACTTCTTCGGCAACTTCTTTAATTAACGCTAATTTTGCCCATTGTTGTTCTTCTGTTAAGATATTTCCTTCTTCAGTAGAAGCAAATCCACATTGAGTACTTAATGATAATCTGTCTAATGGAACATATTGACTCGCTTCTTTAATACGAGCAATTAGCTCTTCCTTACTTTCAAGTTCTCCAAATTTTGAAGTAACTAGACCTAACACGACTTTTTTATCACCAGAAACTTTCGCTAATGGAGTGAAGTCGCCTGCACGGTCTGTATCAAATTCTAAGTAATAAGCATTTACTTCTTCTTCTCCAAATAATTCATCAGAAACAGATGCATAACCACCACTTGCAGCCCAAGTAGAATGGAAATTTCCGCGACATACGTGAGTGTTTACAACTAGTCCCTCCGGAACATTTTTATAAACAGCATTATTTAAGCGTAAAAATGTTGCTGCTAATTCACGTCTCACTTCTTCTTTATCACGACCTTGTCCAAAAAGTGTTAAGAAATTATCATCAACTAAAATTCCCCATGTACAATCATCAACTTGTAATGTACGTAATCCTTCATCAAATAATTGTTGAATCACTTCTAAGTATGCTTTTGAAATATCTTCAACAACATTATCAAAGTTTGAATAAACACTATTTAATTGTTCCACATGCTCTTCATCACGAATTAATTCTAAATATAATTGAGATGGTGATGGAATTGTAATACGAGCTTCAACTTCATCATTATCTGCTACTAGATCTCTTAAAAATGTATAGTGAGCTACAAATGGATGATTACGTCCGTGAATCGTTCCTACTACTGTTGCTGAGTCTGGTTTTGTCACTTCATCATGGAATTGATATCCTGTTTTAGCTTGAACTCGTTTAATTCCTCCTAATCCCCAGAAGAAATCTAAGTGCCAATAGGCACGACGGAACTCCCCATCAGTAATCCCTTTATATCCAGCTTCGATTTCTTTTTTTACTAAATCACGGATTGCGGCATCTTCAAAGTTTTTTAACTCTTGGTAACTAAAGTTTCCTTTTTCATACTCTTCACGAGCTTGTTTTAAATTTTCTGGTCTTAAAAAACTTCCTACTGTATCAAATCTAAATGGTGCATGTTTTGTCATATTGATTACCTCTCTTCTCTAACTAACGTAATTACATTGTAACCGACGGTTCTGTTATTGTCACATACTAATTTACTATCGTTAACTATAGTTTGAAACTATATAACAATATAAAAAAACTCTTATAGAAATCACATTCTATAAGAGCTTTTTAATATTTCAAATGGCTTATCTAGTTTTATAAATTTTTGGATATTTCAATAATAAAACCGCAACAACAATCGTTACAATTAAAGTTTGTAATCCAGCAATTCCATTCACTGTGAATGAATACCAATATGGAGATACTCCTTCTGGTGCATATTTCCCCCAGAATAAAAATCCTGCTACAAAATGCCAGAAATAGCGAACCCCAACACCGATGAATGAAGAAATAAAAATATAAAAAATTGCTAACGCTTGTTTATCATTACGAATAGCCTTTTGGAATTGATGATATAATAATCCAGCAAATCCCATTACTCCAAAAGCAACGATATATTCTAACAACACTTGAGAGAACGATAAGTAGACTACTTTTCCAAGTGGAAAATGTAACACTCCCCATACTAAACCTGAAAATAATGCTGGATACAATCCTCTACGCAATGCAAACACTACTAAAACAATCGCACCAAACGAAGGAGAAAACCATCCCATAAAATGAGGAATAAATGATAACGCCATCGCCAAAGCTGCTACAATTGCTCCTTCTACCCACGCAATTCTTTTTACAGACATAAAAAAGCCTCCTTATTTTTTTACAAAGAGACCCAATTGCAGACAGTTATTCATACAATCCCTACGCACGTATTAACGTAACAGGTTCTAAGAGTTTGTAAACACATCTCAGCCAACGGCACCTCTTTGTATCTTTTTTTAAAATATGAATTTAGTATACGCTCTTCTCGCATCGGTTTCAATACTTAATTCTCAATAAATCCTTTATTTTCTTTGTATTTCCTCTATTTTTATGTGTGGAATTAACTCTTCAATAAATTCTCTGGTAGCAATCCCCACTGAAAAAGCTGTCGCACTACCAGACGCTGCCCCTTGTTTCAGACTCATTCTATAATCATTTGTCTCAATAAATTTCGCCATAAAAGCTGCTAACATCGAATCTCCAGCACCTACAGAATTGACCAATGTGCCTTTGGGAGTATTTGAAGTCAATACTTGTCCTGTTTCATTGACTAGAATTGCTCCTTCACCTCCACAAGAAATCAAGATATTACGAGCTCCTTTTTCTCGTAATTGAAAGGCATAGTTCAACATTTCTTCTTGTGTTTGAATGTTCACTCCAAATAATTCTTCTAATTCATGTTTGTTCGGCTTAATCATAAACGGCTGATAAGTTAAACAGGCTAATAATGAATTTTTTGTAGTATCAAGCACTAACTTTACCCCTCTTGCATGACAAAGCCTTGCAATTTCAACATAAGACGTCTCATCTAATCCTGGAGCAGCATTTCCTGCTAAAAATACAATATCTCCTTCTTTTAAAACATCTTTGAAATAATTCGTTAATTGTTGAAATTGCTCTACACCCACGCTAGGACCAGCTGCATTAATTTCTGTCTCTACTTCACCTTTAACTTTAATATTAATTCTAGTAGTACCTTCAACAGAAATAAACTGAGGGGTAATCCCTTCTTTTTCTAGATACTCTTCAATATACTTCCCTGAAAATCCTCCAAGGAATCCCGTTGCAATATTATCAACTCCTAGTCGTTTTAATACAATTGACATATTAATCCCTTTACCACCTGCTACATATTCCTCACCTATGGAACGATTCAATATTCCTAATTGACAATTTGGAACTTGTATCACCAAATCTACTGCTGGATTAAATGTAATGGTGTAAATCATATTCTCACCTACTTTCAATGTAAAAAATAGGGCTAGCAAAATGCTAGCCCTCTAAAAACATCCTAAAATGTTATTATTTTTTTAAGTTGTAGAATGCTGAAAGACCTTGGTAAACAGCTAAGTCACCTAATTGATCTTCAATACGTAATAATTGGT
>ERZ772956.1480-NODE-1480-length-15931-cov-4.770030_pt1 | contig 15931 bp, 9 predicted proteins | sample MGYA00580683_ERZ772956 | MGnify/ENA primary metagenome ERZ772956 (study PRJEB29015, sample SAMEA2738077) | human oral metagenome | biome: human oral; feature: human-associated habitat; material: saliva | place: China | collected 2212 ... | reverse complement strand
AACCGTGTTTAGATGATAACAACCGGTTTAATTAAGTCGGCTGGCTTATCTTTCATCAAATAGAGTGCTTTTTCGACATTCTCAAACCCTTTAAAAGTATGGGTGATGAGTTTTGATAGATCCAGTTTACCAACTGAAACAAGACTGCTCAATTTTTCCATACGGAGCCTTCCGCCTGGCATTAAGCCGCCGTTGATTTGCTTGTGTCCCATTCCTACACCCCATTCTACTCTTGGAATTTTAATGGAAACTCCCGAACCGAGATAGTTGACGTTTCCGATTTTACCGCCAGCTTTTAATGCCTTGACTGCTTCATCAAAGGTATCGACGGTACCGCCAGCGATAATGACCTTATCGACACCTTTGCCGTGTGTCAGGTCGAGTATTTGCTTGTCGATAGGACCGTTCTTGTAGCTGATAATGTCGGTTGCACCGTAGAACTTTGCAGCTGCAATACAGGCCGGGCGTGTTCCTACTGCATAGATCTTTGAAGCACCGCGTAATTCCGATCCGGCAACGGACATTAAACCGACCGGGCCTATACCGATTACCAATACGGAATCCCCATACTGAACGTCGGCAAGCTCGGCTCCGTGGAAGCCGGTAGGTACCATGTCGGACAGCATCGGGGCGTGTTCAATCTTCACGCCGTCGGGAATGAGGGCAAGGTTTCCGTCCGCATCGTTAACATGGAAATATTCGCCGAACACTCCGTCCTTAAAGTTTGAAAATTTCCAACCGGCAAGCATACCGCCGGAGTGCATGGAATATCCGGCCTGTGCCTCAAGGGAGTTCCAGTCGGGAGTAATGGCGGGAACAAGGACGCGGTCGCCCGGCTTAAAGTCCTTGACAAGCTCGCCAACCTCAACGACTTCGGCGGAGCATTCGTGGCCCAAAATCATGTTGTGGCGATCCCCGATGGCGCCTTCCCAAAGCGTGTGCACATCTGAGGTACAGATGGCCACTGCGAGCGGCTTACAAATGGCATCAAGTGGACCGCACGCGGGCGTGTCCTTCTCGATCCAACCAGACTCGCCGATTTTGAGCATTGCATAACCCTTCATAGACCCTCCTAAAAACGAGCTTCGCGGATACGAAGCGCTGATATACGAGCATTTTCCATGCGAAAACCGCTCCTTACGGTCTTGGTGGAGGTGCGGCGGATGGGGTATGTCCGTGCGCTACAGGCTGACCAAGATTCGTATAACACATTCTATTTTCATATATGAGATACTCTTCATGCATGGCGTAACGGCGAAAGGTAGGCGGTTTGCCGCCAATGGTCGTTTATTATTTTTATATGGACGAAAGATATTTGAGGAACGTATCAATATGCTTGAAGCTTTCATAAAAGACATGGGATTTACTCTGGACTGGCAGATGCTGGTGGTATATGTGCTGCTCTTCTCGCCGGCGCTTATCCCGGGTATTTTGTTTGTACACTCGTTTCGCAAGGAGCCAAGACAGTTTCGCAATGCTCTTTATCTGCTTGCAACCGTGTTGTGGCTCGTTTTGCTTTTACTTATGCGCTTTGGCCAGATGTGGACCGTCTATGTTGTCATTGTCCTCTTTGCGCTCTTCCCCGTGGTAACCTGCACGTTTTTGACTGTAAACAGCATCATCGTTATCCGGAACAATGGTTTCTCGCTTACGTCGCTTTTACCGATGGCTCTTGCGCTCTTTATCTTTCTGATGTACTGCATACCTATCTATGCAAGTCAGGATGGCTTCTTTCTTGGGGTTCTACCGCTTTTCTTCTTCGAGGGCTTGTGGTTTTCCTTTACCTTTGTGGCACTGCTCTTTTATTCGTGGCTGTATCGAATCTTGCCCAGGCATCGTCGGTATGACTACATCATCATTCATGGTGCGGGTCTTGACGGCGAGAAGCCCACGCCGCTTTTAGCCGGACGTATCGATCGCGCTTTGGAACTTTGGAAACGGCAGGATTGCTGCGGTAAGTTTGTGGCTTCAGGCGGTCAGGGCGATGATGAGGTGGTAACTGAGGCTCAGGCCATGTGTGATTATCTGGTGGAACATGGCGTTTCTCAGGAAGCTATCCTTATGGAAGACCGTTCAAGGACAACGTGGGAAAATCTCAAATACTCGCAGATGCTCATGAACGCCGATGCGCAGTATCAAGACTATACGGCGGCGATGGTTACCAGCGACTTTCACGTGTTTCGTTGCGCCGAGTATGCGCATAACCTGGGTCTTAAGGCCGACGGCGTGGGTTCGCATACGGGCGGATGGTACTGGCCGACGGCATTTATCAGAGAGTTTGCAGCCATTACCAAGGCGCATTTCTGGCCTTATGTCGTTATTGCGGCGCTGTGGTTTATACCGATTTTCTTTCAGCTCGTAAGCTGCGCTTGAGGTGTGTGGCCGGAGCAATTGACATGGGGTCGGTTTGCTCAGGTCGCTATTTGGAGCTGATTGATGCGGAATGCCGGTTTGAGTAAGCCCTTAGTTTTTAAGCGAATTCAAGGGCGCCGGGAATCGACCGCCGCGGTGGGCAAGGGTTGAGCCGGCAAAACGATTGACAGGCATCACCGGAGCCGAGCCAAAAAGACCGCCAAATTCCAGCATATCGCCCTCCGTATAGCCGATGGCAGGGATGACTCGAACGGCCGTGGTTTTGGTATTAATTACGCCGATAGCCATTTCATCTGCGATAATGCCGGCAATGGTTTCTACGGAGACATCGCCGGGGATGGCAATCATATCGAGACCCACCGAACACACGGAGGTCATGGCTTCAAGTTTTTCCAGGGAAAGGGCGCCGTCTTGAGCGGCGCGGATCATGCCGGCATCTTCGGAGACGGGGATAAATGCTCCCGAAAGACCGCCGACGCTGGATGACGCCATGACACCACCCTTTTTCACGGCATCATTGAGAAGGGCAAGGGCGCAGGTAGTTCCCGGTCCTCCGCACTCACCAACACCGATGAGCTCAAGGATGCGGGCAACGGAATCGCCGGCCGCCGGGGTGGGGGCAAGGCTGAGATCCACGATGCCCTTCTCGACACCAAGACGGCGGGAGGCTTCCCGACTCATGAGCTCGCCTACACGGGTGATCTTAAAGGCGGTCGCTTTGATTTTCTCGGCAACGTCCATAAGGTTTGCGTCGTGAGGCAGCTCTTCAAGGGCTGCAGCCATGACGCCGGGGCCCGAAACGCCCACGTTGATGGCGGTATCCGCTTCACCGCCACCGTGAACGGCTCCTGCCATGAACGGCGAATCCTCAACCATGTTGGCAAAAACCACCAGCTTGGCAGCCCCATAGCACTGAATGTCGGTGGTGCGGCGTGCCGCCTCAAGCACAGTCTGCGCCATAAGCAGTACGGCATCCATATTGATGCCGGCACGCGTGGAGGCAACGTTGACAGAAGAGCATACGCGTGTCGTGGTGGCAAGCGCTTCAGGAATGGATGCAATGAGGCGGCGGTCCGCATCTCCCATACCTTTATGCACGAGGGCAGAAAAGCCGCCGAGAAAATCAATGCCCAGCGTTTCGGCGGCGCGATCAAGTGCATGAGCCAGCGGCGACAAATCTGTTGCATTTGTGCAGGCGGCGATGTGTGCAATCGGCGTGACCGAGACGCGTTTGTTGGCAATGGGGATTCCGTATTCGCGCTCAAGGTCGCAGGCAACTTTCACCAGATGTTCCGCTTGCCGCACAATACGCTCGTAGACCTTCTCGCACATGCGGTCCAAATCATCGTCCGCGCACGAATTGAGCGATATCCCCATGGTAATTGTGCGGAGGTCAAGATTCTGCTCGCTGACCATTGCGAGTGTTTCGGCAACTTCTTGCGGCGTGATGTTCATACGGATCCTCTACGTGTTGGTTTCATGGTGGCCAAAAATCTATCTCATTATATAGTGGCAGTGTCGAGAAGTGCTCTTGCGCCAAGAAAAGCGTAATGGTGCTGAGCCACACAAGAAGGGAAATCCATGTCTGAGAAGGTAACACTTAAATCAATTGCACGTGAAGTCGGTCTTTCGCCTGCAATGGTTTCTCTGGTGCTGAACGGCAAACCGGTTCATGTTACCGAGGAAAATCGTCGGCGCATTTTGGAGGTTGCCCGACGCGAGCATTACATTCCCAACCAGATTGCGCGTAGCCTGGTGACGCAACGCTCAAAAACGCTGGGGCTCATTGTTCCAAACATTGAGTCGAGGTTCTTCTCGTCTTTGGCGCGAAATCTTGAGCTTAGATGCAGAAAGCGTGGATATGCGCTGTTTATTACCAATTCGGATGACAATGCCACCAATGATTCCGAGCTTGTGGGGCTGTTGGCAAACCGTGGAGTTGACGGGCTTTTTGTCATTTCTTCGGGAGGGCGAGACGCACAAAACCTGACGGCAAACCTGTCACAACTCACCATTCCGTTCGTAATGGTTGACCGCACCATAGACGATCTTGTTTGTGACAAGGTGTATTTCAACAATAAGCTGGGCGGTTATCTGGCAACCCAGTATCTGCTTGACCATGGGCATACGCGTATTGCGTGTATGGTTAATACCAAGTCCGCAACCGGTGTGCGCCGTCTTGCCGGGTACAAACAAGCACTTGCCGAGAAGAACATCGAGCCGGATCACAATCTTGTGCTTGATACCGACTACTACATCCCTGATGCGTATCTTGCCGCTCAAAAGCTGGTCCGTCTGAATGCCACCGCAGTGTTTGCCGGTTCCGACAACATTGCCTTAGGGCTGCTCCGCTACCTTTATGAGCACGGACTTCATGTTCCGCAAGATTATTCGGTCGTTGGATATGACAATAGTGCTGCGGATGCTCTTTTTGAACCCGCATTAACATCAATTGAGCAAAATGTTGAAGAGTTGGCAGAGGCTGCTCTTAACCTGCTATTTTCCAAAATAACCGATGACACCCAGAATGAGGACTCCCGCTGTGTCCATAAAATAGTGTTGGAGCCCCAACTCATTGTGAAGAACAGCGTTTGCAGAATTGATGGGTAATATTTTTTGTTATAATTCCAGCTTGTGTGTATAAACCAGTAACCTAAAAAGAATACAAAGGATAGTTACATGCTTGAGCAACTCGCAAAGCTTTTCTCACTTATTGTTCAGCCGGCATACAATCTTACCGGTAATTGGTGGGCAGCAATTTTTCTTTTTACCCTTGCAACTAAAATTATTCTTATGCCGCTTGCTCTCTGGACGCAGCAAAATTCCATTGTCATGGTAAAAATCATGCCCGAGATGTTTCGTCTCAAAACGCGTTATTTCGGTGACCGTGAAACCATTGAAGAGCGTCAGAACGAACTTAACAAGAAGGCGGGCTATCACCCGCTTTTAAGTCTTATTCCTCTCGCAATCCAAGTGATAATTCTTTTCGGTCTTGTCGACGTCATTCATGGCATTACCGATTCAGGCGCACCCGGCACGGAATTTCTCGGCATGACCCCCATCATCGATGGCGGAATCACGTGGATCATGCCTCTTGCCGCTGCGCTTTCGTCCGTGGCGCTCGGTCTTGCGTCCAACAAGATAAACCCGCTTCAGCGTGAGCAGAGTCGTGCCGAGAAGAACACGACCAACGGTCTCTCTATTGCAATGTCACTTGTGCTGGCAATATATGTGGTATGCGGTATGGCGTTTTACTGGGTCTGCTCGAATTTGCTTTCCATTCTTGTACAGGTTGTTTGTAATATCATCATCGATCCGCACAAACAAGTTGATTACGAGGCGCTCAATGAGGCTCGTGAAGAATACGAGGCAATGGAGACGGCCACCAAGTCAACAAAGAAGTGGTTCCAGCGCGATCCGTATGCCGCTCGCGAGAAGAGCGATTATGCTCGGTTCTTCAACACAATCGGTAAGCACCTTGTGTTCTATTCTGAGTCGAGCGGGTTTTATAAGTACTTTCAGGGCGCCATTGAATGGCTTCTGTCTCATTCCGATGTCCATATTCACTATGTAACGTCCGACCCCAACGATCAGGTTTTTGAGCTCTCCAAAAAAGAGCCTCGTTTGATTCCATATTATTTGGGCCAGCGTCGACTGATTACGCTTTTTATGAAAATGGATGCCGATGTTGTGGTGACTACGCTTGGCGATCTTGAGAGTTCCTATATGAAGCGCTCGTACGTAAAAAAGGACGCCGAGTATATCTATATGCCTCACCACATGACATCGATGACGGTAACTTCAACGCGTAATGAATATACGTATTACGATGACGTTCTTTGCGTTGGTCCTCATCAGCAGCATGACCTTGAGCTTCTTGAGAAGTACTATGACACCAAAGAAAAGAACAAGCCTGCCATTGGATATGACTTGCTTGATCGCTCTATTGCAAATTATGAAAAGCAAGGCCTTGGGCAGCATGAACCAGGCGAGAAACCCCTCATTGTCATTGGACCTTCGTGGCAATTTGGCAATATCTTAGACAGCTGTATCGATGATCTGCTCAAAGAACTTATGGGTCACGGCTGGCGCATCGTAGTTCGTCCACATCCTGAATACGTTAAGCGCTATAAGCCTCGTATGGATGAAATCATTGCTCGCTATGCCGATGCGGACTCCTCGGAGCTTACGTTTGAAACTGACTTTAGCTCGAATACTTCGGTGCTTTCAGCGAGTTTGCTTATCACCGACTGGTCAAGTGTTGCAGAGGAATTCTCGTTTACCACGCTGAGGCCTTCGGTTTTCATTGATACGGAGATGAAAGAAAACAACCCTGACTGGTCAAAGATTCACTCTGACCCCTGTGATATTACACTGAGAAATGAAATCGGGCGTAGTTTTGAACCCCAAAAAATGGATGGTCTGGCAAAAGCGGTTGAGGAAATGTTTAATAATCCGCTCGCATGGTCTGATCGAATCAAGGAGATTCGCGACAACATGATTTTTAATTTAGGGCATGGTGGTGAGGCTGCTGGTAAGTACATTCTTGATCGCGTGTTGACGCATCAAGAGAAGCGCATGCAAGATCACGACAATGCAGATACGAAAACGGAAGACTAAACATGGTAGATATACATTTGACAGTAAGTAAATCACTAAGCGTTAAGCAAAAATGTGCTGTATGTATACACGATGTGTGCTACATAGTGCTTCTCGCGATTGCATTTTTGTGCATCTTTGCAAGGCCTGCGTATGCGTATGTCGATCCATCAGTTATGACGTATGCCATTCAGGCGCTGGCAGCGGTTGCGGTGGCACTTTCAGCGGTATTGGGTGTGGCATTTAGACGCTCTCGAAAAGTACTTTTCCGGATATTCCATATTGACGAGAATAGTAACAAAGTCGTTGAGGCTAACGTGCACCTAGTGAATAGAGAGGGTGCTCAAAAAGCAAATGCTCAGATGGGCGAAATTCTTGCTCAGGAAAAAATATATATGCGAGATAAAAGGGAAGGTCGCCTCAAACCAATTGGACGGTTCTTCTCGGCACTTTTGGTAACCGCTTTTTCCGTTTATACCGTTTTTGTAGTGGCTCCGCTTGAGCTGGTTGCACAAAATGCGAATGATCTTGCCTTTAGTTTACAAGATGTTTTTGTTCCCGTTATTCTTGCGGGTTTAGCTATAACGCTGGTAGTAACGCTCATTCTAACCGTACTACGCGGTCGTGCGTTCAACATTGCCCTGTCTCTTGTGGGAGGGTTGGGACTGTGTGCATATCTACAGGCAATGTTTATGAATCGAGGAATGCCTCTTGCAGATGGTCACGAGGTAATCTGGTCAGAATTTACACGGAAGATGGTCATTTCCGGAGCTGTATGGATAGCTATTCTTGTGATTTTGATTGTTCTTATTGTTATACATACGCGCCAAACACGAACAGCACTTCTTGGTATTGCTGCTGCACTTATTATCATCCAGACAGTTGGTGTCGTAAGTCTATGGGGACCTGCGGTCCAAAAGTTTACGGATGCAAACGCCAAAACAATTGACAGCATTGATACCACTCGTGAGGGTCTCTACGATGTTTCTTCAAAGAAAACCGTGGTAGTTTTTGTACTTGATACCACTGACACGGATGAGATTCGTACGCTGCGCGAGTCGTATCCTGAAACATTCTCCAATCTCACAGGATTTACCTGGTACAGTAATACCGCTGGGTCAATGATTCCTACTCGGTATGGCATTCAATCGCTGCTTACAGGCGTGCGTCCCACAGACACGAACGAGAACTTTAAGGACTTTTTCTACAGCTGGTATCAGAGAAGTACTTTCTTGGATGATGTTAATAAATTAGGCTATGCAACAGGAATTTATTCTGATTCGTGGCGTGATGAGAAACCTGAAAATAAAGTTTGGATGCAAGATCGTACAATGAATATCCATCCGCTTCGAGGTATTGGAGCCGACGATCAGATGGATGTGTTGGGTACTCTACGCATTCTGTATAAGGCTGCTTTTTGTAGGGACGCTCCATGGATTATGAAGCCGCGCTTCTGGTATTACACGGAGGATCTTAACCAACGTATGCGCAAAGACGTCAATCCTGACGATGTTGAACTTTCTTCTCAGCCGTATCATGAAGACGATCTCAAGTATTATAACGAGCTTAAACATTACAAGCTGCGAATCCACGATGAGCAGAACTCAAACGGATCATTCCGGTTTATTCACCTGATGGGTTCGCATCCGCCATTCCACTTGAATCACAATATGGAAGAAACGCAAAATGAAGCTGAACAAACAGAAGATGAACAGACTCGCGGTATGTTCAAAATTATTGATACGTACATTCAAGATCTCAAAGAAATTGGAGCGTATGATAATACCTCCATTATCATTACGGCTGATCATGGCCGTTGGTATTTGACGCCGGAAGATATCAAAACACCTTCGGCACCCTGCATTTTCTATAAGCCAGCGCAAAGCGCTGAGCTCGACGCGCAACCTATGAAGGTTTCCGATGCTCCAGTTTGGCACTATGACATCCTTCCGCAAGTGCTCAAGGATATGGGTGCTGATCGACAGACGCTTTCCAACTACACGACTCCTTTGGATGAAGTAAAAGAGGGAGAAGATCGTCCTCGTTACTACTATGAGACACTTTCCAATGGCAAGGCGGATACGTTTATTAAAGAGTTTGTCATCAATGGGGATGCAAACAATATGGACAACTGGCAGCTTACTGGCAAAGAGTGGCTTGTTGGCGATGATTGGTAATTTCGATGGTTTTGTTGGGATGTAAAAGAAATAATCTACTTGGTCGTATGGCTCTTCTTACCTTAGATCTTGTGGGTTTCGTACTTTTTGCATGTATTTTGACCATTGCAACTCCAACACCTGCTCTTGCGTATGTTGACCCGTCCGTTATGACCTATACCATTCAAGCGGTTGCAGGTGTTGCAGTTGCACTTTCAGCAGTGCTTGGCATAGCGTTTAGGCGTTCTCGTAAATATATTCTCAAGATATTTCACATGGAAGAGAAACAGGATATTGAGCCTCCTGTTTCTCGTATCGAAGCCTCTGAAAAGGCTTCCGTTGATGCGGAGTTCAAAGCTGTCTTAGACTCTAAAACAAAACGCTCAACAAACAAAGAAGATGACTATCGTCCTCGGTGGATGCAGCGTATCCTTCCAGCCTTCTCGGTTGCACTTTTTATGGTGTTTACCTATATGATTGTGGCTCCGTTTGAGCTTATTTCCGGAAATGAGGCGAGCCTTGTTTTTGGACTCACATCCACGTGGCGTATTTTTGTGTTACCTGCAGTCTTAGCAACGATTGTACTTGCAGGAGTTATAAGTGTTTTTCGAGACCGGCTTTTTAACGCTGTGCTTATGCTTGTGTTTGGCTTTGCCTTCGCTTCGTATGTTCAGGTTCTTGTGCTTAACGGAACCCTTCCGAGTTCTGATGGCGGTACCGTTAATTGGACTCAGTATGCTTCTTGGGCTTGTGGAACTACTGCCATTTGGGTTGTTATTGTTGTGTTGCCTCTTATTTTTAGTCACAGAAGCAAAATACTGGCTCGACGCATTGTAACTGGCGTTTCGTTAGTTCTTGTGCTCGTTCAAGCAGTCGGTGTGGGAAGTCTCTTTGTAAATCATATTCCAGGCACAACAACGTCAAATGAAACGCCTCAATATACGTTGACAGAAAAAGGCTTATTCACTGTTTCTCCTAAGAAGAACGTAGTTATTTTCGTCTTAGACATGTATGACGAAACCATGGATCTCCGTCCGGCGGTAGAAAAGAATCCGGAGCTTTTACATGAAATGACGGGCTTTACGTGGTTCCATAACACTTCGGCCGTCATTACTCCCACCAGAGACGCAATTCCCTCGATGCTTACTGGCTATCAGCCACAGCATGACGATACATATGGAACTCTCAATCAAAATCGTTTTGCTCAAGGCACTTACCTTCCAGATTTTAAGAATGCCGGGTACCACGTTGGCGTGTACAGTGAAGGTGTTTCTCCAAATGAGGAGTATGTCTATAACAATGCCTATAATGCAAGTAAAGAAGCGAATAGCTTGGAAGAAGGAAATTCTTCTTTAAATGATGCGGGAACCCTGTGTGCAATGTATAAAACTGCACTATTTCGAGATTTACCTTGGGTTTTTAAGCCCTTCTTCTGGTTTTATACGGATGACATCAATGCTGCAATGGTTCATCAGGACGATGGTACTACCAATGCAGCAGATTCAGTGCCATATTCCACAAACGATCCACTGTTTGCTCGCAAGCTGCGTGATAGAGGCCTAACGGCAACTGATGATGCGTCGACGGGTTCGGTTCGTTTTATCCATCTTATGGGTCCACATTATCCGTATACCATGGATGAGAACGAACAGCGTGTTGGTAGTTCGACCCGTGAACAACAGGCCGTTGGTTCAATGAATATCGTGAGCGATTACATCAGAGAACTTAAACGGCTTGGGCTATATGAAAAGACAACAATTGTCATTACCTCAGACCATGGTTACTTTGCGTCTTCAGAGCCTCTTTCACTTTTGAAGACAGCACCTACGCCAATTCTGTTGGTAAAGCCTGCACAAACGGCAGAGCAGGCTGCTCAACCACTGAAAGAAGCGGATCAACCGGTAAGTAATGCAGATGTTTTCCCGACTGCTTTGGCATCTGAAGGCCTATCTCCCACATATCAAGGAGTTGGCACCAATGCTCTGGCTTTGAATGACTATAATCGCGTCCGGTATTTCGATGCACTCAGCAAGGACTCTCAGGGCGTGGAGCACGGCGTTGTTGAGTATAAAATTGTTGGAGATGCCGCAGATATTAGTAACTGGGAGCCTACGGGATGGGTTTTCCATTATCCGGAAGGCGTTTGGCGACAAGACGGCTTGACGTATTAACAATCAGGCTTGCTTGAGGTTTCTGCAGTAAGCCAGCTTGGCAGGCCGGCCGAGAAGATGCGTGCAAGCGCATAGGTCTCGGGGACACTCAACAGCGCAACAGCAACATACGGCTCTTGGTCTGATTGAGGTGTTGCAAATACCAGAACCTTTTCATTTGTATTGTCAGCGGTATTGTCAGCGGCGTGAGCGCGCACTTCCTGTATGGGAAGTGCGTGGTAGATAACGTTGAGCGAAGGATTATACAGCTCAACCATAACGCGGTAACCTGCGGCACCCGCCGTCCGTGCGCTCTCAAAGAGAGCGTTTACATTCAGGTTCTTCTCGCGAACGACAGCCTCAAAGAAAGACGGAGACGTCCATGGACGTTTGGGGTCAAAACAGATGGTTTCAGATGCCGGAGCGTGCCTGACTGGCAGGTAAAAATCTTCAGACGTGTTTGTAAGCTGCCGGTGGGCTTTGCGGTATGCGTATGCAGTGGCAATGGTTGCCTGCTGCAGAGGTAGAGACCGTGATGCAAAATCGTCAGTCTCAAGTGCAATATGGCTTGAAACTTCCTGTACAAGCAATTTCCAATCAGCAACAGGTCGTTCGCTTGTAAGAAGTCGCAGAGGATCAAGCGCCAGATGTCCCTTTTGAGAAGGAAGCTTTTCCCATGGAGAAATTCCTGCACGAGGAAGTCCTCTGAACGGATCAACGGTAAGGGTTGCAAGATCGGAGGGGGAGACGTTGATGGCTGCCAGTTTCCAGGGTCGTTGAGCCCGTGGAGTTCGCTTGAGCGTTGCAGTTATTGGGTTCGACTGGCGAGGAAGCTTATAGCGCATGGGAAAGGCAATGTTTCCTCCTGTAACGCTTATGTTGTGCGATGCGCTTGCGAGAAGAAAGTCCTCTGTCAGCAGCTGAAAAACATTGGCATCCATGGGTGTTATTTGATACAAGATACCCATAAGGTCATTGTCTATGTGAACTTCATTCTCGAAATCTTTAGGAAGACAGTCGGGAGCAATATTGGTTGCGGTATTTGACACCGATTTGGGATTTGTTTGGAGCTGTGCGTCAGCGTCAGAGGGGTCGTAGGTAATCGTAAGAGATATTGAAGGCTCACATGGAGCAGCTTCAAGATGCGACTGTTCTGGCACACGCTCTTCTTCCGGGGCTGATTTTGATTCTTGAGTGTGATGGGATTCAGGTTCATCTGAAAAATCCGACGTTGATTGAGACTCTTGAGCAATAGCCTCTTTTACTGCATCGATGAGTTCCGAGATGAAGATATCTCCGCTCTTTTGGTCGTCGGCGTCTTGAGTTCCAACTTGAGCCCTAACGTCTTCGGTTTTGACGTTCTCAACTTCTGTATCTTCGGTTTTGAGGCTTTTGGTTTTTAGAGAATCCTTTGGTTCTTGAGAGTCCACAGCTTGTATGAGGTGCTTTGGCTTTACGGGCACTATGTGTTTAGCTCCACGCTTATGCTTCCAAGGCTTACTGCTTGAAGATGTCTTGTCGCTTTTATCGCCCTTCGCAGGAGCTGATAAAGCTTGTTCAAAGGAGGTATTTTCCAGGACCGTGACAAAAACAACGCCCTTTTTAAATACAGTGACTTTTATGAAGTGGGGAAGTGCTTCCACAAGCTCGCGTGCACTTTCCGCTCCAAAATCAGCGGGCGCAAGGCCGTCGGCCTCCAATACCTCATTAACGCGGATAAGCGCAGTTTGACGGTTAATGCCCAGATGTTCCTTCAAAAGTGCATAGAGATACAGCTCATGTGCTGACGGTATTGTATGCATAGCGTTTCTACCCTCGTGCAATCTGTGCGGTTTGCTAACTTCTGTTATTTACTTTTATAGTACCCACATTGGATACCGTTGCCCCGCAAAATTTGTCCGTAGGCTGAAAAATCCAAGTTTTTGCAGTTTAGGATTGATACTATGAAAAAGTCAGGTATATGTTTTTGGAACGTTTGAGGAGAGAGATGAAACTCAATGTAAAACGAACGGTCCTCATTGGTTTTGCGTTCTTTTCTATCTGTGCGTTCTGGCAGATGTACAACAGCGTTATACCGTTGATGCTCACCAATACTCTGCACCTTGACGAGACCATCTCGGGCGCTCTTATGGCTCTCGATAATGTACTTGCCCTCTTTCTACTGCCGTTTTTCGGAGCTCTTTCCGACAAGTGTACACACTCATGGGGCAAGCGCATGCCGTTTTTAGTCTTTGGTACCGTGGTGGCTGTTGGCACGATGGTATTTCTTCCTATTATTGATAATTCAGCAGCGGAACAGTTGCATCCCTGGAAAATATATGTCTTTGTCGGCGTACTCTTGGTGGTACTTATTGCCATGGGAACATATCGAAGTCCCGCGGTGGCACTCATGCCCGATCTTACGCCCAAGCCTCTGCGTTCAAAAGGAAATGCCATCATCAACCTTATGGGAGCTTGTGGCGGCATTGTGTATCTGCTGATTACATCGGTTCTTTACAGCAAAAACCGTGTAGGAGGGCTTGCACACGTCAATTACTTACCGCTTTTTCTTGTTGTTGGCGCCATTATGTTGGTATCGGTGGCAATTGTTTTCATCACCATTAAGGAGCCTAAGCTTGAGCAAGAGTTTCGTGCCTATGAGGAAAATCACCCGGAAGATAATCTTTCCGAAACCGATGCTTCCGGTCGAGAAGTGCTTCCGGCCCCGGTAAAGCGCTCTCTCATTTTCCTGTTGCTCTCAATTGCCTTTTGGTTCTTGGGATATAACGCTATGGAGACATGGTTCACTACGTATGCGCAGGCAGAGTGGGGGATGAGTCTCGGAGAAGCGTCACAGTGTCTTATTGTATGCACCGTAGGAGCCATTCTCTCCTATATTCCTTCCGGCCAAGTGGCGGGAAGGATTGGGCGTAAGAAAACAATTCTTATTGGTATTTTACTTCTGGGCGGTGGATTTGCCCTCTTTGTGGTGTGGACTCTCATGGGATTGGGCTTCTCGCCAGCGCTTTACGTGGTGATGATAGTTCTTGGTATAGGTTGGGCGTTTATTAACGTCAACTCGCTTCCCATGGTTGTCGAGATGTGCAAAGGATCTGATGTTGGCAAATTTACCGGCTACTATTACACGTTTTCGATGGCATCACAGACGGTAACGCCGATCGTGGCAGGATGGCTTATGGGACATGTTTCGTATGAGGCGTTGTTTATATATTCTACGGTTGCGGTAGGAGTAAGCTTTATTACAATGCAATTTGTGCACCATGGAGACAGTCATACTATTGCTAAGCATGGACTTGAAGCATTTGACGAGTAGGGTATTTGATGACTCGCATTGGCAGGAGGAAGACGATGGGTAATTTCATTAAACGAGCCGCAGTTAATATCGTTGGTCTGACGATTGGTCGATATGCTGCAAAAACGGCGCTTACATCACCTGCCGCGCGCAAGATACTTACGAGTGCCATATCGAAGTCTGCACATGCCGTGGGCGGTATGGTGCATAAACAAGTTTCAAAACACCTCCCGGCACCTGTCAAACCTTCGCTTCCCAGTGCCGATGATGTTCGCCATTCAGTGGCGCGTGCACAATCCTTACTTGCAGATGCTCAGGTGGCTATGACCCGCATTAAACCACAGATAAATGTATCAAAAGGTAACCGTCTGCCGGAGCTTGATGGCGAGCTTGCAAATACGCTCGTGAGCGAGAATGTATCTACGGAGAAGCAAGATCCAGAGATTTCGCACTCAAAGGCACACCCCGTTTTGAGGGGTGCGGCGGTTGCGGCCGGCGTAACGGCGGGGGTTGCCGCCGGTGTTGCCGTGCTCGCTGCATTTGCCGTTGCTCCGCGTATTAAGGGAAGCAAAGCACTGCAGGCACACTGGGATGAATTTAAAAAATACCGCTATGCGCATCGTGGTTTACATGATATTGAGCGGGGGATTCCCGAAAATTCTCTTGCCGCATTTCGGCGTGCCGTTGAACATGGTTTTGGATCAGAGCTGGATGTCCATCTGACGGCCGATGGTCATTTAGTCGTTGTTCATGATTCGGACTTGAGTTGTCTTTGTGGCGTGAATGACGTTGTTGAGAATTGCACTCTTGACCAGCTGAAAACATATCGTTTGCTTGACACGGAAGAAGGTATTCCTACATTTGATGAGGTTTTATCCTGCTACGACTGGAACGGCGAAGATCAGCTGCCTGCACCTTTAATTGTTGAGGTAAAAACGCGCGGCGGAAATGCTGAGGAAGTAACCAAACAGGTTATGCGAGTTCTTGACGAGCATTCTGTTCGCGCAGCAGTTGAAAGTTTTGATCCGATGGTGCTTCGGTGGCTTCGTATACACCGCCCGGAGGTACTTCGCGGGCAGCTTGCAGAGAACTTCTTTAACGACAGTCAAGTATCCGATTTATCAGTGCCTAAGAAAGCTGCCGCCACGGCCCTTCTCGGAAACTCTTTGGGAAGGCCGGACTTTATTGCTTACAGATTTGAAGACCGGAAGAACCTCTTTGTGGATGCGACGTGCCATAAGATGAAGGCGCATCTTATAACGTGGACCATCAGAAGCGAAAGAGACCTTCTCGCATCTGAGGCCGAAGGTGCTCCGGGAATTTTTGAAGGTTTTATTCCTACTGCGCGGTCGTTGGTGAGT
>ERZ772956.1475-NODE-1475-length-15964-cov-8.839022_pt1 | contig 15964 bp, 9 predicted proteins | sample MGYA00580683_ERZ772956 | MGnify/ENA primary metagenome ERZ772956 (study PRJEB29015, sample SAMEA2738077) | human oral metagenome | biome: human oral; feature: human-associated habitat; material: saliva | place: China | collected 2212 ... | reverse complement strand
AAGTGCTGATTTACAAGAAGTAATTTGCCAAGAAAAAATTATAATTATATTTTAGCAAATTTATAATAATAAATTACTCGAATTTTAATTATAAATTTTTATTTTGTAATTATAAATTTTCAACCTACACGTAATCAATGCAAAAGCGCATATAGGTAGGTTCTCCAAATTAAGCTTGTATTTTGTTTTGCTTACTCATTATTCCCTATACTATTAAGGTACCTTTTAACATCTATATCATATTCTTCGTAGACAGAATCGCATATCTCCTTGAATTTAGGAAGATTGAAATACTTCTGTTCGTAAAGATATTTGTAGAAGTTTTTATTGTAATATAGCTCTTCTCCAAAAAAAATTGGATTCGTTTCTTTATACTTTGCCCTTAGTTTATACAAATAATATCCGAAATAAGCTGCTGCCTTATATCGTTCCTTTTTTGTAAAGTCGAAATACCAAGCATAAGTGTCTTTAGTTCCATCTTTTATGAGGAATCCTATATAATTATCAAGCATTGCTAACCATAAACTATTCTTTTCATTTACTGGTAAGCGCAGAAGAGACTTTAATAAGCCTTCTCTAAGTTCCATGTGCGGTTTGTTATAAAATATTTTACGTATGAAGGTGTTAAACATACCAGATACACTTCCGTCTTGATCATATCTATTTAATATATCTGCTAGAACAACATTATTAATTTTTTCGTTCGTGTCGTAACCATAAGTCTTAAGAAGACCTATCAATGATAGCGGAGCATTTTGTTTTAGCCATAAAAAACTGGCTTTATCATCGTTTAAGAAGAACTTATTAAGATACACTATTTCATCGTTTAAACTAAACACGACATTATGCTTCTTTTCTTTTAAGTAATCTGCAATATATGTTGTTGGCAAAATAAAATTATATCCTTTTACATAAATATAATTTGAAAATCCATATCTAATATAGTTAAGTTCCTTTTTATCAATACCATCTTTAGCTACCTCATCATACCACCCAGCATCAAGAGGTGGTATAGAAAAATAGTGTTTAGTTTCATTGATTATTGGAGTTTTCTTCCTTTCTTGCATCTCCAGACCCAATATTTTTAGTTTATTCTGAAATTGAGTTGCAGACAAAGGCACAAATCCTCGCTTTATCAAATCGTTAAAAGCATAAGGAATTAAAGTTTTTATGTACTGTTCATTATTTGGAAACCACTCTGGTTCTTCATAATCATCGCCTTCAGACTCATCAGCTAAAGCATTTTTATAATCTTGTATTAGCGAATCCATTCTTATAGAATCAAATGGCAATATCATATCTTCTGATATTCCCAACTGTTGTTGAATTGCTAAAGGCAAAGAGCTTTTGTTTTGGGAAATATTCGCTTTCGCTGGCTTATTGTCCTTAATATTTGGTTTATTACTGCAACCCAATAAAACTAAAAATGGGATAAGTAAAAAGTAATTTTTCATTTTTCGTTGTCTGATTTATATTCTTTTCTGCTACTTTCTATTCACCTTTTAACTTTACTGATTAGGATATTACTCAATTATATGTGGGCCTTCTCTCACTGTTTTCAAGGGAATTTCAAGTTGGTTCAAGTTCTTTATCTTGTCTTGATGATACAAACTTACATCATTATTTCAAATTATGAAAGACTTTGAGTAAAAAAAATGCAATATAAAAAACATTCATTTCTTTTCTCGTTATGCCGTTGGTACGACATCATATTGCAGCGATAATGGTTTTAAAGGCATTGTATTGGCGCAATAAACAAAAATGATTATCTTTGCATATTAGTGCTACTATACAACAAGTATATGTGCATTAAAGAGTAACGATATACAAATAAAGTGTTTAAAATGGTATGGAATTCGAACAATACGAACAGCAACTAACAGCGGAAGAACTTACAGCATTTGAATATCAATATGATATTGCACTGCCAAAGGATTTCAAAGAGCATTATTTACAATACAATGGAGGTTATCCTCCTTATGAAAATGTAAAGGGAAAACAGCACCTTTTCACTATCAACAGCTTCTACCCGATTAAATATGGTGTGCTTCCTATCGAGAAAATCATAAGCGATTACGAAAAAAGCGGTATTGTTTTCGAAGACAAAATACCTTTTGCTTACGACAATGGAGGCAACATTTACCTTATTTCGGTGGCACAAAACACGTATGGATACATATATATTGTAGAAGCAGAACGTGCTGAAGACAAGGCATTTGTTTTAGTTTCAGAATCCTTTACCGACTTTCTTAATTCGTTTCAGTAATACAAAAAGAAGATGTGTGCGGCTTTTTGACAAGATTATGTAGATGTAAACAAAGAGTAGAAAAGCCTGTATTACTCTTTATAAAAGAAACAAACATAATTATAAAGAGCCTACAAAAGTTGCTTAAAATAAGGCAAAAAAAGAAGTCTTCAATATTTCTAAGTTTAAAAAAGAAATAAAGAAGACTATCTTTACCTATCAATTTGTTATGTCGTTTTTATTCTATTGTTTTACGTTTGTTCTACCTTTTATTGGTTTACAAACTCGATTCTCTTGTTCAAATTATCTATACGATTCTGCAGTTTAGCTATTTTCTTTTCCATTTTACTCAACTTCCGCTGTACTTTTTTCAACTTTTTGTTAGCTTTCTTAGCTTCTTTTAGAGCCTTAATCGTATCTTTAGCATCCTTTACAGTATTCTTTGCATCAGTCGTATTAAAGCCTGTTGTAGCTATGTCTGCATTTGCATTCGCCTCAGCAGCAGCTTGAGTGATGTCGTTATAGTTTGCTTTCTCCTTCTCATAATCAAGCTGAAGCTTATTCAACTTAGAGGTTAGGTCAAGCACTTTTTGCTGTTCTTTTAATGTTTTTACTGTATTGGCATCCTGAGCAAAGCCAGTTACAGCTGCCAAGATCATTATTCCAATTAACAAAAATCGTTTCATAACCATATTAATATTTAGTTTACGATGCAAAGATATATATATTTTTTGGAATATGCAACAACCTTTACATATTTCTTTGCAGTATCTAACATTTTCTTAAAATATAATCCCTACCTTTGCAAACAATAAAATATATAAGGTAAAAATAAAAGGAAAGGATATGGAAAATAACGTTTACACTAAGAAAAAGAATTATCTTCAACATCGTTTATCATCATTTTTGTCTCAGCAAACCATTAATAATAAAGCGCATTTTGGTCAATATGCCTTTATTATAATTATGCTTTTTGCTGCTATTCCAATGAAAGCGCAAATGCTTTTCTCCGAAAATCTTACGTTAGACATAGATAGTACGAAGACTATTCAAGGCTCGTTGCAACCTGAACTCGACTTTAAGACAGAGAAAGAGAACGTACTTACATTTAAGAATACGGCTAATCTGAACTTGCTTATAAAGCGAAAGCGTGTCATAAACCTTATCAACAAATTGGAATTCTCATCTTATGGTAATAATATAACAATGAGTGGAGGTTACGTTCATGCCGAATATCGTTACTTGCTTCTTCGTGTTTTCGAAGTATATCCATATGCAGAGTCGCAATGGGCAGGCAGTCGTGGAATGAATTTTAAGTTGTCTGCTGGTTTGCAAGCACGCTATCGACTTGTTAATACCGACCATTTAAAGTTGTTTGCGAATACTGCTTTGTTCTACGAATTCGAGAAATGGGAATACCCAGACCCTTCTGTTGTATCTAATCCTCATGCCTATAGTCGCGACATAAAGCACCATTTATCGCTTACTTTTAGGTATTCACTCGATGAACATTGGGAATTTACAGCTACTGCCATACATCAAACAAAGCCTAAAGACTACTTTAAGAAAGCACGATTTGGTAGCGCTGTAGACCTCACCTACCATATTACGCCTAAGATTGGTATCCGTGGTACGTATCGTTTCATCTTCGATACTCACCCCATTGTGCCTATACGCAAAAGTTATACGGCTGTAAATGCGGGTCTTGATATTGCTTTCTAGATTTTCGGATTGACTGTATAATTTTGGAAAACAAACAGTACAGCAATTAAAAGAATACACGGAAACAACATTGTTTATGTGCTAATAAAAGCTCATAAAAGTGTAAAGATTTTACAAGATAGATTGTTTTATGTAACTTTCTCTTTATCAACGCATTGCAATACCCATTGTTTTGCATTGTAAAAGAGCCTATATTGCACGGTAATAGTGCCTGTTTTGCGCTCCAAAATAGGCTCTTTTGCATTGTAAAACAATCTGTGTCGCTTTTTACTTGTGTTTTTCTTTACAAACAGAAGGGGTTTTAGGAGCATACAATAAAAGGGGCAAAGGTGGCCTAATTGGTACCTTGCCCCTTAAAATAAAGGTTATCTCACCACTTTTTACATTCGCTTTTACTTAGTTGTTGATAACTATCTTTTGTGTAAAGCGACGATTATTGCATTCTATCCATACGATGTAAAAACCCGAATGAATGCCTCTTAGCGGAATGATGCCGTTGGTTCCCTTAGCCACCAAATGTCCATCAACAGTGTAAAGGCGCAACTTTCCTTCTACATTTAGACGGATAGCAGACTTGTCTACCATCAACATAGAGCTGCTAAACAATGGGTCTATGCCAGCAGTTAAATCTACTACGAATGGTGCCGAAGGCTTCGATTCTTTGCCATCGTTAAAGTAAGCCACCACAGAATAGTCGGCCTTTTCGAGCGGTTGCTTGTCTATGAAGTGCGTAGCCTCGCCCGGAATGTAGTTAATATTGAGCTGAACGCCGTTTCTAAATATGTTGTAGCCCACCAACTCGTCGTCTGTTTCCGCTGTAACATCAACAGGTTGGTCGTTTACGTTGCCCGTTATCTTCCAGCAACATGAGCCAAGTTGTGGGTCGCCTTCGTAGAAATCCCACACCGTTTTCCATGTTTTTCCGTTGTCTTCTGAGTACAAATCGCTCTTACCATGGACGAAAGCGGTTGAACTTTCATAGCTTAATGGAATCTGTTCGGCACTGTAATCGTGCACCTTAATGCCCACAATAAGTTCTTTTGTGCCGTCTATCTTAATAGGTTTATCCAACTTTTGCGTTGTGGTTTCGTTGAACTTGATGTCTTCCATCTCTTGTTCGCAAATGAGTTTTCCATTCTCGAACACAACAACAGCGGCATGAATTTCTTGGTCTTCGCCCACATCGTCGTAGTAATTGATGTGCGCTGATACGGAAGTAAGATACTTTCCGTCGTATGGTGATAGTTCGATTGGTGTGAATTTATTGGCTCCAATTAGTTCCTTACCCTCGTTACCCAGTGTATATCCGGGCGATTCGGGTTCGCAAATATAACTTAGCGCATAAGCGTTGCGAGTGTTCTTCCACATTAAGAACACTTCTTTGTTCATTACTTTTCCCGTGAGTCCTTCTGGCGCTTTAACGTCGTTGCCGCTTCCTATCATGATGTTATCGAGATAGAAATAGTAGCCCAGTGCTCCCTTTCCATGCTTGCGGAATCGTAATTGGAAGGTTTTTCCAGCGAGTTGCTTACTTAAATCTGCGGTCAAAATTCCTTCTATGCGTGGCAATTGCTCTACGGTCCAATCCTTACCCGACTGCCATGTGTTTCCGCCATCAATGGTATATTCAATGCTAAGTGTATCTTTTGTAGCATCGAAGTCTTTTCCTTCTTTCACAGCTTCCTGTTGACAAAGGATTAAGAACGAGCATTTCACCTTCTTAGCCTGGCTCGCATCGAGTGGTCTACTTACCAAACTGGCTGAATAAGGAGTGAATGTGCAAGCGCCAGTTGATAGTCCTATCGTACCATCATGACCTATTTGGGCCGCTACGGTCCACTCTCTGTCGGCATAATCGCCATAGTCCGTGCTTGTTGTCCAATAGTTTGCGTTAAGCGAACCACGTTCAAAGTTCTCGAAAAGTGGGAAGTAATAGCTCTCTGGAATGGCTATTTCGATTGGGTTTGAGCGTGGAGAGAGCATCTCTTTTCCCTCTTTATCGTTGTAAATTGCCTCTATTGAGAAGTTACGATAGCCGGGTTCAACATCTTTCAATGTAGTTGCCATCTCGTCATTCAGGTCCTTTAGAGTTGCCGCTTTTTCTCCGTCACAATATACATTATATCCTTTCAACTTCCAATTGCGGTAATTTGTCTTATCCTTCTTCCATGTAAGGCTCACTTGGTGAAGCGCTTTCGATTCGCCATTGGGCTTATCTGGTGTAGCAGGAATTTCCACTTCGTGTTGCTTTACACTAAGGAACCACGCATTAGGAGTCTGCCCTAATGCTGTATAAACGTCTTTATTACCTGCTATTATGTTGCCATTTGCCGATACAGAACAAGGGAAAGCCTGTGCTTGATCCTCGTAGTTCAGTGGGAAAGACGAGCGCAACTGCGGATTGAAAAGATAGGTATAGTAAGTGAAATCGAATATTCTTCCAGACGAATGTTGGTACCAAAAGTTCCTGTAATAGCCCATTCCACCCATACCAAGCGCACCGTATATCATTGCACCAAACACGTCGCCGCTGTCTGTTACAGTAGGAACACGCATTTCGTCGTTGCTCTCAAAAGTGGGCAAAGTAATGGTTTGAGCTTTTGAAACATCGTAAAGGCGATAGTCGGAACGTGCCGAAAGCGACACAATAAAGTATTTTCCGTTAGGACTAATGTCTATCATGCGCATCTGTTTTGCCTTAGCAAGCTCGACATCGCTGCCCGTTGGCGTTACAACATGGCACTGTCCGTCTACCCAATAGCATGCTATTGACGAACCTTTGCTAATGGCTAATCCGCCAATCGTACGGCCGTCGGACGACACATTCAGTGCTAATCCGTAACTATATCCCTCTGGCAGGGGCAGAATATCCAGCTTCCAAGAGCCGTTTGCGGTGCGTGTCCACTTGCAAGGGTGGCTGTATGCGAAGTTTGAATACTTGCAATAGCCCACAACAACCTTACCATCGTTAGACAACGAGCAGGCAAATGTACCGTCTTCGTGCTGCCTTATCTTCGTTGTATCGATGTCGCCATAAGGCAGTTGGGTAATTTTTCCGTTCTCATATACGGCTGCTACGTTGGTAGGAGCTACGTCGCCGTAGAACTCAACAACGTGTTTCAGGTCCTTAACCGAGCCGCAGAGCATTCCATTATCGTTTACATCTCTGAACAAACCGCTTGTTTCCCACTTTCCTGGGTCGCTTGTTGTAATCCAATTGAGTGTCTCTTTGCTCATGTTATACACGAAGCTCTCCGTTCCCATGCCGAATTCTACCTTCGTTGGATTGTATCCTACAAGATAGTTTCCGTTAGGCGACATGGCTAAACAATAGGTGTTATCGCCTAACAACTTCACTTCGTCGGCTCGAACACCGCAGACAAAGAGCATGAGCAATAGTAAAAGAGTTGATCTTTTCTTAATGATTGCTTTTTGTTTTTCCATAATAAACGTTTTTAGTTCTTTAATTTAGAAAGGGCATACTTTTGGTAACGCAAGCTATCAGACAACATCCAGTTGGCTAATACCTGCTTAATGTCGATTCTGATGCTTATCTTCGCGCGATAAAAAATATAAGATAAGCAATGTAAGACATATTGCAAAGATAAACATTATTATTGAAATTATTATGTTTTTCAGTAGAAAATTTCTCACAAAATCGCTGTTATCGCTAACAGCTTAAAATCATACAGCTATTTAACATGAACAAAATGAAGGTTCATGAGCGGTTTACCTGTTATATTATCATACGACAGATATAACGCTATAATACGCCTTCAAAATTGTTAACGAATACAAAACGCAGAACTACATTTGTTAAATAACGAGCGTGAAACATGGGCATGAAGGCGGAATTTGCACACGAATGAAAGATGATTGGTAAATAACGGCAATTTTGATGTGCATATATAAGCAGCTGAAAGTAAGGCTGTTGTATCGCAATGTAGTATATCTGTGCAACGAAAAGAGGCATATTTGCTCGCAAAACAAACAATAGAAGTAACGGATAGGACTAAAAACTGACTGTAATAGTGCCTATTTTGCAACGCAAAACAATGGGTTTTGCACGGCAAAAGGGCCTATATTGCAAAGCAATAGTGGCTGTTTTGCAAAATGGAACCGATTTTCTTAAAAAATAAGAGCGTTTTTATTGTTTCACGATTCTATTTCGTTGATTTTGCTTAACCTTTTGAATTAAACATTTGTACACACTTTTTAACTCTTTCTCTCTCCTACTTCTGGGTTCTATTGGCGCTTTTGTTGCAGTTGGTTTGAACATATAAAAGTACGAATATGGGCTTGTCGAAGGGCATAACTCTCGGTGCTTCGTAGTTTGAATGGTACGTAATGGACATAAAAAAAGCCTGTGGACGTACATCAACGCAGTCCACAGACCAAAGAATTAGAGATATATATTAACTATAAGATGAGTCTTAACTTATGAGCTTCTTTATGCCCTCAACGAGCTTGTCAAGTGGTATTCCTGAGCGGTCGCTCATTGCTTGCACGTCTACCTTGCCTATAATAAGTTTGCCGAGTGGCGTATTGAGCATCTTAAACTTAGGGTCGAGTTCTGGCAAACGGCTTTTAAGAGTCGGATATTGCCTAAGAAGATCTTTCAAACGTGTCTGTGGTGTAATCTCCGTAACGGGCGTTGTGTCTTCTAATTCAACCTCTGTTTCTACGCTTTCTGTATTCGATGGTGGTGTTTCGGCAGACTGTTCGGTAGTTGCTGGCGCCTCGTTGTTGCTCCAAGTGAGTAGGGTTTGCGAGCCTTCCATCGCTCTGATGTGGGTGCAATCTTGCATCATTTCAAGCACACCGCGGAACTTTCCGTTCTTATCGCGTACTGGAACGTATATAATATAGATGAAAAGACCTGGCTTATTTATCCAAAATTCGGCCTTATCTTGCTCTCCGCTCTTCAGCTTATCGATTACTTCGCGAACGATATGGGCGCTTTTGCGTGGGTGACAGTTCATTACTTCACGCCCAATTACATTCTTACTGCGTGGGAAAACGCGGTGGTCGGTGTCTGAATAGAAGCAAACCAGCTCGTTCTCGTCCACGTATGAGATGTCGATAGGTAGGTGTTTATATATCAAGTTTATCTGTTCCAGCGTCAGTTTGCCCGTTGCAACGTCGAGAACTTCGCTGTTTGGGGTGGAATATCCGTACTTAGAGAGAAGCGCTTGCAGGTCGTTGGCAAAGTTGTTCTGCCCTTCTGGCGTTGTTTCAGTCTTTGTTTCGGTAGACTTGTGTTCCACTTCAAAGAAGGCAAAGCCTATTTCCTGGTCGCCACTCTTCATGTCTTCAAACTCTTTTTCGCTGATTAGCGCCAACGAAGTTGGGTATAATATGAACTCTTCCTTCTCCATTAAGTCGCGCGTATAGAGCAAAACACGTTCTTGTTGCTTTATAAATGCGTCTTCATCGCCCTCTCGTAACAAGCGTTCAGCCTCTCTAATCTCGTCACGAACCATATCATCGAAGGTCCACATCGTTGTTGTTGGGCGTGTAAAACCTTTCTGTTCGAGCACTGGGTAAAGCTGATTTTGCTTGCGCTTGTAGTGCAATGGGTACTTGCTAATCTTATCGTAGAGTTCCAACCATTGGTTTTTTATCATTGGATACTGTACCAAATCCTCTACCGCCAAGAGCAAACGCTTCATCTCTTCGTTCTCTTTGAGGTAGTGCATGATAGGGTGATCGGCTGGGAGATTAGGCATTGTGTTATCTATTTGGTCGCCGAGCATGTTTATAACAGCATGTACGTCTTCGCGGATACACTCGTCTTCGCTCTCCTCAGTCATTGTTTGTTCAATATAAGCAACGTGGTAGGCGCTTACTTTTCCTACTCGTTCCTTTATCAACTGCTGTGCTTCAGCTGCCGATAACTTACCTGCCTTAAAGTCATTCTCTATGTCAAACAACGCTTTAAGCTTTTCGGGGTCCATTGGTGGTAGGTATTCTTTCATCTTATAATCCTTTTTTTGTATGGTTTTATTGTTTGCAAAAGTAGATATAAATATCTGAACGACAGGTAACAATTGTTACTTTATGCACATAAAAAAGGTTAAAAGATAATGGCATTTCATATAGATTCAAACGAGAAATAAGTACGAATATCTACCAAAACATGCGTAACTTGATAATTGTATAATTGGGGTGGCAAGAAAATATAGAAACTTCAACGTTGCAAAATGGAAAATATATGCAAGCGAAAATGGTGTATAGGTGCGCAAAAACAAACTATATAAATAAGGTATAGTAGTAAAAATAGACAGAAAAAGGGTTTGTTTTGTGCATTTTGTTCGTCTCTTCTCAATATTTATTCTGTTTTCCTTTGACTCTAAAAGTATTTTATATATATTTGCAGTGTAAAAGTAAACGCTTGTGTTTCAGTACAAGTTAAAAAGCAAAAGTGAAAGACGGGTTAAATGGTTCCGTTACTCTTGTTTTTTTATTCGCATCAGATTGGATTCAGATTCTCTAATAGCTGATGATATAGCTTAACGCAGAAATGGATTATTTTTATTAACACTATAACAAAGTAAAAAAGATGAAAAAGTTTTTATTATTAGTATGTGCTGCAGTGATAAGCATGTCTGCTTCGGCACAAGAAGGACAAAAAGCAGTTGGTTTTAGCCTCCTTTATGGTTCGGAAATCGCTAACGTTGGTCTTGGCGTAAAGGGCCAATACAACCTCACTAACAACCTTAGAGGCGAAGCAGCGTTTGACTATTACTTGAAGAAAGACGGTTGGTCAATGTGGGATATCAACGCTAACATGCACTATCTCTTCAACGTTGGGAGAAAAATTACAGTTTATCCACTCGCTGGTTTAGGCTTTGTTAATGTGAGCTTTGAGGCTGGCGACAAAGACTATGTAGCTGTAAAGAGTTCTAAGGGAAGACTTGGTGTGAACCTTGGAGGTGGTGTTGACTTTGCATTAACTAAGAACATAAGCCTCAACGGTGAGCTTAAGTATCAGTTTATTGACAACTTTAACCAGGTGGTATTGGGTACAGGACTTAACTTTAAGTTCTAAAATGCTTCTTTAAAAGAAGGCTTTTAGAAAGCATTCTTATTAAGAACAACAATAAAAAAAGGTGTGGCGAGAAAGTATTTCTGCCACACCTTTTATTATATATAGGTCTATCGACGTTGCTTTACTTAGCGTTGATTTCCTTAATCAAGCGGTCAGCGTGTCCCCATTTGTCCATCATGAAGAGTACAAAACGAATGTCTACACCGATACAACGCGCAAGATTGCGGTCGAAGTTGATATCTGAACTGAGGCTATCCCAGTTGCCATCGAATGCAAGACCGATGAGTTCGCCCTTTCCATTAAACATTGGTGAACCAGAGTTACCACCTGTTATGTCGTTGTTTGTGAGGAAACAGAGTTGCAATTCGCCTGATTTTTTATCAGTATACTTACCGAAATCGCCAGATGAAAGCAGACTCATCATGATTGGTTCAGCCTTGTAATCAGCCACTTTGTTCGCTTGTTTGAACTTCTCAACGATGCTTTTAGCTGTTGTAAAGTATCCGCTATTGAAGCTTCCAATCTTGTATCCGCCTACTTGACCATAGCTTAAACGCATCGTAAAGTTAGCATCGCTATAGTGAGGGAGGTCCATTTCCATCTGAAGTTTAGCCTCGGTGAGCTTCTTTTCTTGCGCTCCGATAGCCTCAGATAGTTGCATTGACTTGCTTAAAAGCTTCTCATAAATAGCTTTAAGGTCTCTTCCTATCTCAACAGCTGGGTCCTTCATGAACTTCTTAGTGTCGTTAGGATAGAACTTTGCACCCTTTGTAAGCACCTTACTTGTCTTGTATAACCAATCGGTATACTTGTAGAAGTCGCCTCCAAACTTAGTTTTTACAGTCTTAAAGAATGCTGGTTGATATTCAACAGGAACCATCTTTGCATAGTTTTGTAGCATTGCCGCAGTCACTTCCTTATCTAATGCATAGTGCCACTCGCTGCTATTGTCCTTAAACTCGTAGTATTGAGCCTTTGGTTTAGCCGCTGAACCAGTCAAAGACAACTTGCTATTCAAAGTCATAGCACGTGTAAAGAACTCTGTTGTACGTCCAAACGACTCTTTCCAGTAGATTAAAGCCTGCGATATAGGACGGTTTTCAGCGTATAGTTGCTCCAGTTTAGCGAAGTCAACATCTACTGATGGGTGCTTAGAAGACTGCTGTGCCAACCAGTTTTTGATTCTTTCTTCGTACTCAGCCTTCTGTCTTATAAGACCAATAGAGTCGATACATTTGTTCATACCCATTGAATTCTTCCAGTAGTTAGCCGAGCTTGCATACTTAGACTCGTACTGAATGCGCACGTTTTGTTCTGCATCCATGTACTTCTTCATAATTGCGAGCTTGATGTCGCGGCTCTGTACGCGTGCAGTATTCTCTATATCGCGACGCTGTTGAATACCAAATGAAGAGAGATATCGGTTCGTACTGCCCGGGAAACCGATTGTCATAGCGAAGTCTTTGTCGTTATAACCTTGCAAACTAACCGGTGCGAAGTGCTCAGGGCGGTACGGTACGTTGTCTTTAGAGTAAGCAGCAGGTCCGTTTGTCTTAGGATCGGCGTATATTCTAAATACTGAGAAGTCGCAAGTCTGGCGTGGCCACATCCAGTTATCGGTATCTCCACCGAACTTACCCATGCTTTTTGGCACGGTAAACACAAGGCGTACGTCTGTAAAATCCTGATAAGTAGTAGCGTAAAACTTGTTTCTTTCGTAGAACGGAGCCACTTCTAAGTGCAGAGTCTTATCCTTTTTCTTCACTTCAGCGTTCATAACGTTCTCTATAGAGTCGATAATTTCGCCTTGTCTCTGCAGAGATTTGTCGGCAATCAGCGGTGCAATACGGTCGGTAATGTCTTCCTGACTACGCATAAACGATACAAATGTACGTTCACATGGCAGCTCTTCCACGTAACTCTTGGCATAAAAGCCGTCTCTCATGTAGTCGTGCTCAACTGTAGAGAGCGCATTGATAGCACCAAAGCCACAGTGGTGGTTGGTGAAAACCAAGCCTTCGGGCGATACTACAACGCCTGAGCAGAAGCCAGAGAAGTTCACTACGTAGTTGCTAATTGCGTTAGGGCTGTTGTAAAGCATGTCGCATGGCAACTTAAAACCGTAATCTACCATCTGCGTATAGATTGCATCAGGCAGATTAAAAAGTGTCCACATACCTTCATCCGCTTTAGATGTAGTGTTCAAAGCGAGCAATCCGGCAAGGAGCAGTGTTGATTTTTTCATAATTAATTATATAAATAGTAAATTTATTTCTGTTGTTTCTTACTTCTTAAAGTGCTTTCCTATAACAGGAAGCTTGCTTAATGGGAAGTCGCGTTTGACGATAATGGCAAGGAAAACACCTATCAATGCTGTGTTAGCAGCAAGAGCAAGCACAATAGGAAGGTATTTATTAGAAGCCGTAATGGCTGCAAACAGCAGCAAAGCTACCACTACATAGAAGAGAATTTCCTTCAATGGATAAGCGATAGGGTAATATTTCTGTCCGAAATAGTAGCTTACCACCATGCTAACGGCATAGGATACGAAGCCCGCCCAGGCACAAGCCCAATAGCTAAAGTGCGGTATGAGCAAGATATTCATAACGATTAGCACTGCAGCACCGATGCCTGAGAAGTACGCTCCCCATATTGTGCGGTCTGTAAGCTTATACCAGAAGCTCAAATTAAAGAAGATTCCGAACATTATTTCAGCCGCCATGACAATCGGAACAATCTCTAATCCGTCCCAATAGCTACGTCCTACCAAGTGACGAAGCACGTCCATGTATCCCACAACAGCCAAGAAAGCGAGCAAAGTAAATATGATATAGAACTTCATAGCCTTTGCATACGTGTCCTTATTGTCTCTGTCTTTCGACTTTCCGAACACAAATGGTTCGTAAGCGTAGCGGAACGCCTGTGTAATCATAACCATTATCATGGCTATTTTGATACATGCGCCATAGATTCCGAGCTGAGTTCGTGCCTCTTCCGCAGTACCGTCGAAGGCGTAAGGGAATATGATTTGCGAGGCAGACTGGTTCAATTGACCTGCAACACCCATGATTAGGAGTGGGAAAGTATAGCTAAGCATGCGCTTGCACGTCCCCATATCGAAGCTATAACGTATGCCTGACAGTTCTTTCCAAAGCAAAAGCAAGGTTAAAACAGTGCAGAAGAAGTTGATATAGAATACCCATACCACCTCAAGGGTAAAGTTTGCGTCGTATATTCCGAACGGATTGAGCTTTAAAGAAGGCAACACCACCAAGTAGAGCACGTTCAACAAGATGTTGAAAGTGATGTTCAGAATCTTCAAAGTAGCAAATTTTATGGGTCGATGCTTACACCTTAGATAAGCAAAAGGTATGGCAGCGAAGGCATCTATGGCCACCGTGATATACATAATCATTATATATTCGGGGTGGTCGGCGTATCCCAGCAGGTTGGCAATGGGCTGTTTGAAAAGCAAAACCGCCGCCATAAAAAGCAAAGATGTGGCACCGACCATCTTCAAAGTAGTAGCATAAACCTTATTCGGGTCCTCTCCTTCCTTGCTCATGAAGCGGAAGAAGGTAGTTTCCATACCATACGTAAGGAACACTATAAACAGTGCTACGTAAGCATACACATTGGTTATGATTCCGTATTCGCCTCCGGCAGCATTAAATCTGTCTGTTTGTATGGGCACTAAGAGATAGTTTATGAATCGAGCAGCAATACTACTGAGTCCATAAATAGCCGTATCTTTAGCTAAAGATTTTAAGTTTGCCATTTTGTTTCGTATCTATTTTAGAAGAAAATATAGCATATTCCAATTGCAGCAATCACACCAGCAAGGTCTGCCAGCAGTCCGCAAGCAACAGCATGGCGTGTATATCGTATGCCGACACTACCGAAATAAACTGCCAATATATAGAATGTGGTGTCGGTAGAACCTTGGAAAATGCAGCTCAATCGGCCTACAAACGAGTCGGCACCATAGTTTTTCATGGCTTCAAGCATAAGTCCGCGTGCGCCACTGCCCGACAATGGTTTCATCAAAGCAGTTGGTAGCGCACCCACAAAGTCGGTATTTATATTGCATTGCTCCAACAACCACTGAATGCCACCTATGCAAATATCCATTGCTCCCGACGCTCTGAACACGCCAACAGCCACTAATATGGCCACAAGATAGGGGATAATGCGTACAGCGGTGTTGAAACCTTCCTTTGCTCCTTCGATGAATGCATCGTAAACATTGATTTTTCGGAACATGCCTGCACCGATAAAGACAACTATTATCAGCATCAATATAAGGTTAGAAGCTAACGATGTAACGGTATTCATGGTTGTTTGGTCCATCTGACCAAAGCCCCAAATCACCAATCCTACCGAACCTATCAAGCCAAAGATAGTGGCAAGCAGCACAGGTTGGAACAAATTGATGCGTTGCCACAGCGATGTAATGATGATACCCGCTAAGGTTGCCACTGTCGTAGCGAGCAAAATAGGAATGAAAACATCGGTTGGCTGCGCCGCTCCATTAGCACTTCGGAACGCAAGAATACTTGTTGGGATAATGGTTAGTCCGCTTGTGTTCAGCACAAGGAACATTATCATTGGGTTGGTTGCCGTGTCTTTCTTTGTATTTAGCTCTTGCATCTGCGCCATTGCCTTTAGTCCTGTGGGCGTAGCGGCATTGTCTAACCCCAGCATATTCGATGCAATGTTCATGAAAATAGACCCCATCACTGGGTGATTCTTAGGAATATCGGGGAAAAGCTTGGTAAAAATAGGGCTTAACAGCTTTGCTAACACGTTCACAATGCCTGCCTTTTCGCCTATCTTCATTATGCCGAGCCACAACGCAAGTACGCCCGTTAGCCCGAGCGATACCTCGAATGCCGTCTTCGACGAGTCGAAAGTAGCGTCCACCATCTTCTGAAACAGCGTGGTGT
>ERZ772956.1473-NODE-1473-length-15969-cov-6.257006_pt1 | contig 15969 bp, 15 predicted proteins | sample MGYA00580683_ERZ772956 | MGnify/ENA primary metagenome ERZ772956 (study PRJEB29015, sample SAMEA2738077) | human oral metagenome | biome: human oral; feature: human-associated habitat; material: saliva | place: China | collected 2212 ... | reverse complement strand
TCCTATCAAAGGCATTCTTTCTCTAATTTCTTCCATATTCAAATTCTCCTTTCATATATTTTTTGAACATGTATTTATGTTTATTAATATTATCTGCTATAATTTATATAAATCATTGTATTATTCGCGATAAAAATAGGAGAAAATTCTATGGATACGATTATTTTTGAGAATGAAAGCTTACCTGTACAGGTTAAACTTGAAAATGTAGCATTACGAGAAATGCATAGTGAAATACTACACTTACACAATAACGTTGAGATTGTTGTTATTAATAGCGGTACTGTTATATGTTCTGCAGGAGAAGATAACTTTGAACTTCGAGCTGGAGATGTTTGTCTAATCAACCATAAACAAATGCATAGAATCTGTGCCAATGGCAAAAAGAAATGTGCTTATAAAGTATTAAACGTTGGTATTAGCCTTCTGATGCAAAATCCACTTATTTATGAAAAATATCTAAAACCTATGGTTGATGATATCTCATTTTCTCATATTAGTTTCGATGGAAATAGTGGAGCAGCTGCCAAGATTGCTGGTTTGATTACAGATATTGAAAAACTTCAGCACAATCATCCAAATGGATATGAATTACGATTAATTGCACTACTACATCTGCTATTTCACGAAATATACCTAACTTATGTTGCTGAACCTAAAAAGCCACCAATGGATAATAATGCTTTTATTCAGAAAAAAATGATTGAATTTATATACAACCATTTTAATGAAGAAATCATTTTAGATGATATTGCTCGTGCAGGAAATGTCAGTCGTAGTCAATGTGCAAAAATATTTAATAAATATGCACAACTGTCCCCAATTAATTTCTTAAATAAACATCGTTTAGAAATTAGTCTACATTTGCTACGTTCCACTACAAACAGTGTTTCTGAAATTGCTCAGAGTTGTGGTTTCTTTGATCAAAGTTATTTCAATAGACTATTCCTACGAGAATATGGATGTACACCACTTGCGTATAGAAAGAGCGGATGGAACACTCCATCAATCTCTTAATAATAAAACTAAACTAACCTAGATATGATTCTAAGTTAGTTTTTTATTCGTTATCACTAAGCCTTCTTATATGTTTTTGAATAAACAAGAATCTGCACTACAATACATATCACAATAGACACTACGATATAGACTAACATTTGGCTCATATCAAAGTAGCCATCAAATAATCTAGCTTTAAATGAGAATAGTTCTTTGATGCTTGTCACAAACATTCCTTGATCAACTCCATCTAAAGTTGTATTCATATGCTCTAGTAATCCATTGATTAAGACATTTCTCAATACGATTGTTATCTGACTTGCAGGAAAGATATTACATACAGTTTGTATAGCTTCAGAAAACTGTGAGATAGGAATATATGCACCAATGATAAATCCTGATACTGCAGATAATAAACCAAAGAACGCTCCACTAGCACTAACAGATTTAAGGAACAGCACTACAATCATGAAGATTGAAGTTGCAGAGATAGACCCTAACGCTACAACACAGAATGCTTTCAGAATATCAATTGTGCCTAAATAGACATCACCATGCATGCAAATAGTAGTTAAGCCAATCGCAAGAATAATCCCAGTTAGTATCACCGAAGAAAAAGCAGCAGATACAAAGTAAGACAAAATAATCTGTCCTCTTTTCAGTGGTGTTGCAAGGATATCGTAATCTACCTTGTTTTCTCTATCTTTTACAAGAGTAATCAAACAGTTATAAGGAACCGTTATCATTGCAGAACCCAGTATACCTGTTAACAAGATTAGATTTGCAAACATATCCTTATCATTTTTATCAATGAGTGAAGATAAGCCAGGGAATTGATTGATTGCACTATCCATCGCACTTACAAATGTATCTTTCAAGAATAATAAATATAATGCCAGTACAATCATTGATGTTAGTAATGAAAATAGTATTGATTGCTTATTTTGAAAAAATAATAATAAATTTCTTTTTGTTAGTCCTAAAAATCCTCTCATGTTATTCACCAAGCTTTCTATCTGTTAAGTTCAGGAATACGTCATCCATACTTCCTTTTGCGACTTCATAATCCGTAATTTGATGGCGATTTAGATATAAGAATTCTGTTAGGTTAAATTCCTTTTGTGATTCTAGATTCACGATATAGTGGTCAACCTCATACGTATATTCAAAGTCGCTGATTAACTTCTCATTTTCACAATCCTGTTGCGTGTACCAAATTAATTTTGTATTTGTATACTTATTCTTTAAACCTGCTGGAGTATCATTTGCGACGATGTGTCCTTTATCTAGTATCACCACTCTATCCGCATCTCTGACTTCTTCCATGTAGTGTGTCGTAAGGAATATTGTCATGTGCTTCTCCTTACGAAGATAGTCAATATACTCCCACACTACTTTTCTAGACACTGGATCAAGTCCAGTAGTTGGCTCATCCAAGAAGAGAATCTTTGGGTTATGTAATAATGCTCTAATAATATCGACTCTTCTTCGTTGTCCTCCAGATAGTTTCTCATACTTACGATTCCAAATACTCTCTAATTCAAACGCATGCATTAATGAATTTAAACGTTCCATAATTTTTTGTTTATTAATTCCATAATAGGAAGCTCTTGTTAGTAGATTTTCTTTGACAGTTAGCTTTCCATCTAGAACTGAATTCTGGAAAACTATTCCAATGTTCTCGCGAATCTTGTCATCATCTTTTCCAAGTGTAAAATCAAATATCTGTACATCTCCTTCTGTCTTATCGAAGATTGTACATAGCATATTAATCGTGGTAGATTTACCTGCACCATTCTCACCAAGAAAGGCGAAGAACTCTCCCTCTTTTACCTCAAATGAGATATTGTCTACTGCAGTTGTCTTATCATATTTCTTTGTTAAGTTTTTTACTGTAATTGCATTCATAGTAATAACTCCTCCTGAATCTTTTTCTTTCTGATTGCATAGTATCACCGTGAAATAATAAAAAAAGTGCTACTCTACCAACCTGCATATACAGGCTACTGAGTTGCACATTTTCTTTAAACACATCTATTTTCATTATCTAATTTTCTTATTCTGAATCGTGCATGTCTTTGATTGCCGCATTAATTTTTATCTCATCTGATTTACCAATCCATGCAGTAATGATCCATACAAATACATAGATAATACTGTACATGATAACAATCTTACGTACATCAAATAAATCTCCATACCAGTCAAAAAGATAACCGCATAGAACTACAATTCCACCAACTAATACAAAGTGAATCCCAATTCTCATCCACATAACCTTTTTCTCTAATGTATCTATATCCAAAAGGAAATAAGTAGGTAATGAACATAGAAAGCCAGTTAAACAAATAGAAATAGGAATATACCAACCTAACACTAGCGTCTCTGAGCCTGAAATAAAATGTTGGATAATCATTTGAATTCCAAGTCCAAATAGAATGGCTGTAGAAATCATAATCGTCTGATTAAAGATAATTTTTGCTTTATTCATGTTATAATCCCAGCCTTTCTTTTAGTTCTTTTACATAACTTCTTGCGATGATTACTTGCTCACCATTTAATAGTTCTGCTGTCATTCTGCCATTAATCTCAGACTTAACAGATTTAATCTTTCGAATATTGATAATCATTGCCTTTGCGGCTCTGAAGAAATTACGAGTTAATTCACTTTCAAGTTCATATAGTCGATATGAAACTTCAAGAGTATTATCCTTCGTATAGATATATGTCCTCTTATCAACAGACTCGATATAGTAGATTTTATCAATCTTACACATGACAGTCTGATCATTTAAACGTGCAGCGATAACACGACAATTATTCTCAAGTGTATCGATTGCACTTTGAATCGTGTCAGTCACTTCAACAACACTTACTTCAGCGCGTTCGTCATCATATGAATTTACTTTCATAATATTTACTTTCACTGTGTCACCATCCGATTCTAGCTAATAAAATTTTCTTCAAAAATCCGTATTGAAACCACATTTGTTTTATTCTTTAGAAAGTAAACAAATATTTTCTACATGACTCGATACGTGCTGATCGATGTCACCATATTGGAACATTTCTCCCAATTTTGAACCGATTTTCGATTGTTCTCAGAAACATATCAATCGGCTTTATGCCCTTATTCAATCCGCAATCTAAACCCTACTCGTTGTCAGGAACATATCGAGTTATCCTAGCTGCTACTATATATAAGCAGCAACTCTGCTGCCACTGTCTCAAGCTGGAACTAGCCTTTTAGGGAATTGGTCATCGTAGAACTGTTTCCGCATAAAAGGCATCGTCTCAACTTTATTTATTAAGCTCGTTATAAGCCTTTTTCACAATCTGAGCTATCAATAATCTTCTCTAATCTTCTCTGACTCAAGAATTCAGGGTAAGATAACTGCTCAAAGTTCTCCAGTAATGCATTCTGAGCGCAGGCAAGCTTATAGCCATCTTCACCCAGCTTGTCTCCATATCTACCAACATACTCTGCTGGAGGTGCATCAGAGATATCAATGTTTGTTGCATAATCCAGATATGTAAAATTTGCAATCTGGTTTCTATCGCAGTCATTGTCATATCTGATTTCCTCAAGATAATACTTAGGGAAGATATGATGCTTATCTACAGAATTCTTATCTCCGCTTGTTCCTAATACAAAGTACTGTGATAACGGTGCTGTACTAAACAGCATAGGTGTTCCAAGCATATTGATGGCCGCAACATATCCATACTAAGCAGGTGATGTTGCAGAGGAACTGTTCAACTCAGTCGGTAATGAATACTCAAAGTAATCATCTGTAAATCTATTAGCAATTAATGAATCAAAATATGCTACGATCCCATCATCATTATGAACATCTCTTAAATCAGCAAACTGCTTTTCAACTTCTGATTCTGTAGAACCAGTATAGAATTCAGTAATTGTAGACATGAATATCCACTTACGAATAATCTTCTGAAGTTCTACTGAAGATACCTTATAATCGTACTTTCCGATAAGGTATAAAACGTAACTAAATACTACCGCATTGGATGAAGCAACTAAGCTGCCTCTTAAATAACCAGCAGATGCAAACAAATTCATGAACGCATGCCAGTTATTAAGGTTAGTTACTACATCCAAGGATTCCTTGAATGTATTCAAATTCTCTTCACGAACATCCTGTGTAATCTCACCAGTCTTAAGATTTTTACCACGAAGCAACATATAAGCATAACGCAAACGTGCTCTTCTAAATCCTACACCAACTAACATTCTGATAAGATGTGATGGGTCAACCTGCAGAATCTGGTTAAACGATGTACCGTTTGCAGGAATTCTCGACTCAACACAGAACTTGTTAATCTTGTCGTGAACGTCATTGTCATAAACGGCAATACGAGTTTCAATGAAGTTCTTTTCAGTAAGGTTCTGTCCACCAGAATTTACATGAACGAGATATCCGCAGCATCCTCTTCACCGGCCTTTAAATTGATTTTCAATGTAGGTAATGAATAGATACCAAGGTTAAGTAAGTCATTGATATTCTCTTCGATGATATCTTCTTCATCTTCTGTCAGCTCAGGCTCATTATTCTTCGCACGGCCCTCGTTGGCAGTTTTAATATATGCTTTTCTAAACTTAGAAATATTGTGTTCTTGGTCTGCTGCAAATACACTGCTGATTTCACTAATCCATTCAGGATTTCTCTCATAAGCCTGTGTCCATACTGCAAACTCACGTGTTAAAGGATTGAAAGAAATACGAATCTTTCTTTGTGGTTTTTGTCCTTGATGGTTACACCGTACATTGCAGCCAACAGCGCCGTTAAACGCTGCTGACCGTCAATTACTAAATCATCTGGACGTTTATACATTTTATCGTTTTTACCGATATAACCTATATTTTCATAATCATCCGGAGATTCCCAAAGCATAATGTAGCCGATTGGGTATCCCTTCATCATGGAATCGAGCAACTCACGAACTTTATTATCCTTCCATACAAAAGGGCGCTGAAGGTCTGGCAGACCAATACGTCCATTCTTTACATCAGACAACAGGTCTGCTACTTTGCTCGGTAAATTGTCGAATAATTCTTTTCCATGTTTTCACGCTCCTTTTGTTTATGTAAATGCTAAATGATAATTTACAGCATCAGTTGAAGCTTCTGTATGACTATTGGTTTACCCAGTTTGATTTTCCGGATGAATACGGAAAGCCTTATCGCTCTTCAGGTGGTCAAATGGTATGGAATCCTGAATTAAAACGCGAGATTCCAGCTAATTGGTCTGTAAAGTCTCTTGCTGAAATATTAACAAAAAATACCGAAGCTTTCGATTACAAATCCAAGCAACCAGCAATAGATTTAAGCGTAATGCCAGCGGACTCAATCGCACTTGAAGACCTAAATACCAGCGACAATTTCAACACAAATCTTTATGTTATGCATCAAGGTGATATTCTTTTTGGTTCAATAAGGCCGTATCTTCATAAAGCAGGATTTGCGCCGTGTGATGGTGTTGTTGCTGGAACAGTTCATTCATATAGAGTAAAAAAACAGTCGGACTATGATTTTGCACTATTTACATTATGCAGAAATTCGTTCTTTGACTACGCTGTAAATGTTTCAGCCGGAACTAAGATGCCAGTTATCAGTAGTGATTCTTTACTTGCGTATAAAATAGCCTATAATCCAGAAATTGCAAATAGATTCAATTCTCTTTCTGTTGTTGATACCATCGCCAAAAATATACAGGAAAGTCAAAGGCTTATTGCTCTAAGGGATTGGCTTCTTCCAATGCTGATGAATGGACAAGCAACTGTGCAAGATTAAGCCGCTAAATTATCATTTATATTTTTGTTTAGTGAAATTTTCCTATCAATAGCATTTAACACATGTGCAACACTATCCTGATATTCTCTGTTTGGTAAAGGAATCTCAACGTCTTCAAATGTCCCTTTACTTAAAATAGGTGTTCTTGTAACAGAGGCTATTGAAAACAAATATTCCTTTTTCCCACAAAGCCAGTAATAAAGGTAATATGGATTACAAATTTCTTTGATATTTGTAATAGAATTTATTTGCTGGTTTGTAGCACATTCTTCAAAGCACATACCAACATTTCCCATATCCCAACCAATACATCCAACTAATACACTTGTTCCTTTTATTGAGTTACTGCGTATGCTATTCAATCCAGACTTGGTTATTGTCTTTGCCGATTTAGTAATTGCATAATCACCATGAAGTTCAGTCGGAGAAATAAACATGTACTCCCCATCATAGTAATCTCCGTTAGCAGTAGGAGGCGTTTTCCCTGTTACAACATCACCAATTTCCTTAATTGCTTTATTCTGATATGGAACCATAATGTTCCCTCCATTCATCCTATATATTTTCTATGAGCAATCTTAACATTACTCTGTTTAACCATTGCATACTGCAATGTCGTATCTATCCTTTGATGCCCCAACAACTGTTGTAGCTGTTCTATTGGCATTCCTTTATCTATTGCCATTGTCGCTAAAGTTCGTCGAAATTTGTGTGGGTAAACTTTAGCAATCCCAAGTTCTTTACCGATTTTTCTCAATCGAACTTCAACGCCTCCTATTTCCAGCCTTTTATTCGGAGCAGATATTGATACAAACAATGCGTTATTTTCATCTTTTCTTAAACGCAAGTAATTTTGTAGATGCATCTTTGTTCTTGCATCAAAGTATACCATACGTTCTTTGTCACCTTTACCAAAGACTACACACTCACGTTCTTCAAAGTTTATGTCTTCTCTATTTAGAAGCACCATTTCTCCAACACGCATACCGGTCGATGCAAGCAAATCAATCATCGCTAAGTCACGTGGTTCATTACAGTTATCACGCATAAGTTCTAATTGTTCATCGGTGTAGGTTTCTTTGATTATTTTCCCGGATTTAACTTTGTGAATACGTCTAACCGGACTTTTTAATATATAATCTTCATCTTCAAGCCAACCAAAGAAAGAAGACAAAATCCTTCTGATATTATCAATTGTTACCTTACTAGAATTGTTATTCTGCTGATAGTCAGACAAATAACCACGCAAATCATCTGTTGTAATATGCTTTGTTGTCTTACCAATCTTCTGAACCATTTTTCCTATTGTAGATTGATAGTATTTTAGAGACTTTTCTGAGCGACCTTCTATTTTCTTAGCAGCCAGAAACATCTCAACGTAATTTGTATCAGCTTTTTCTGATGAAGCTGAACCGGAAACATCAACGTCATGCATACAATAAGTAAGTACACGATGTAATTCTTCCAATTGGCTGTTATCCAGCACTTTTTGCATTTGTGATACGATATCACTGATTAATCTTTGTTTCATAGTTGTTTCTCCTTTGAATTATTTCAAGAGAACGACTACTACCAGCGGCAGTTCTATTGTTATAAGCCCTCGCCACTGCTAAGAGCTGTATATGCTAAATGATAATTTAGCGTCTTAATCTTGAACGGTTGCTTGACCGTTCATAAGCATAGGCAAAAGCCAATCTCTCAACTGGGTTAATTCCTGATTCTCACAGATGTTTTTGCTGATTTGAGAATAAATACTTTGAGTTCTTTCGTGGAATAATCGAAGAACTCTTGTTGAAGGGATAATGAACGATATTCCAGTCAAGTCATCGTTGTTGACTGCTTCTTGTGTAGCGCCATGAGCAAGTGTATTTTTAAGGGTTTCAAAATATGAATGCTCAATAAATGAAGAAACATATTCAAAACTTTCATCAGTGCACTGCAAGCCACAGAAACCGGTAGACAAAATGGAATTATTTATTAGTTCCTGCATCTCTTTATTTAAATATAGATGCTTGATACTGTTTTTCATTTTGGCAAACCAGACAGAATTGATTGCAGGCTGCATGTTAGCTCGACTTTCACGTGTTGCATACTCAATTACAGTACCTACTGATATATCTGTCCCATTGACTTCAGAGGTTGGTAGGTAAATTTTGGTGTCAAATACATCGATTCCGGGTTTGATTATAGCTGTTATTGGATTTTCAAATAGATCAGCTACCGTCCAATCATGAGGTATTTTGTATGAAACCTTATCATTTGAAACCATTAATCCACCAGAACTTTTATAGGGATTACCTTCTTCTGGGAAGTCAAATTGAGTAAACCAATAATCATACAGAAGCTTTAACTGCTGCTGTAAATTATCATTTATTGCACTATTGTTCTCGATTTTTTTGTCGATTATGGCTAAGAGGGATGCTATTCTCTCATAACCACTGGGAATTTCAACTTCAATATCCTTCAGTAAATCTGTAGTAATGTAAGATTGAATTGAACCACCAGCCATATTCTCTATTTTTTGTTTAAGTTCATTTTTCCATAAATAATAAGATATATAGAGAGCTTTGTTCTTATCCTTACATCTTATTCGTATACAATTTGTACCTTGAAATGCACCATCGTATTTCTTCGTAACATATGCATGACGTTCAATTGTTCCTGCTCTTCCAAAAAGAATATCTCCCTCTTCAAGTACATATCGTGGTAATCTTTCACATACCGTCTGTGGAACAAAATCAAGCGAATCAACAAGAATATCTCCATTTCCGATATTCTTAGAATTGAGCATTGGAATTCCAAATTCTACATATTCGTCTTTATGGAGTTGCGTTCCAAAAGGGCCAGACTGAATTTTCGCAATTTCTCCTAGTTTATATTTACTCATACTTCACCTTCTTTAACTGCTCCATAATTTCATTCTGAAGTTTAGCCCCTTCATCAAAATACTCCTGAAGTTTTGTCTGGTATGATAGCATTCTCTGTGTGAATTCATCTTGAGAAAGCTCAACATACTCAATTTTTACATCGAAATATTGTCCTGCAGAAAGCGAATATTTCTTTGCGACAATCTCATCGTAAGTTACAGCAACCGAGAAATCTTCAACAGCTTCTTTGTTAAGGAACGTTTCAACAATTTGGTCAATTTCAAAATCACGCAGACGACGTTTCTGGTTATTTCCATCTTTATATTCTTCACCCAGCTTCGACGCATCGATTAAAACCACTTTGTCAGCAGTTTTTGAGTTATCAAAGAAAAGCACAGAAACGTTTGTACCAGTGTTAGCGAATACATTAGATGGCATACTAATAGCACCATAAACAATGTGGTCATCAACCAATTTCTTTAAAACTTTACCTTCAACACTGCTCTTTGCAGTAAGAAATCCGGTAGGAACAACGATAGCCCCCTTACCAGTTTTTTTCAGCGAATTAACTACATGCTGAATAAAGCAAGTATAGATAGCCATGCTTTCTTTCTTTTTCTTAGGCACTAATGGTACACCTGCCCAGAAACGAGCAGGCATAGCAGCAATCTTCTCTCTTGTATCAGAAAAATCCATTTTAAATGGGGGGTTTGAAACAACAAAATCGAATTGACGAAGCTTCTGTCCATCATCAGCTTTATGATACGGTGATATCAAAGTATCGCCTTGAACCGCATGGTCAAGAGAAGATACCAATCCATTAAGAATAAGATTAAGTTTTAACATCTTATTGCTTCGCTGGGAAATATCCTGTGAGAATATCGTGCATCTATCCTCCCCAATCTGATGTCCAAGCGCCATCAAAAGAGTACCTGTACCGGCTGAAGGGTCATAGCATTCAATACTATGGAGGTCTGTATTTTCTCCAACAAGTAATCTAGCCATAATTGTTGCTATAGCATGTGGTGTATAGTACTCGGCATATTTACCACCACCAGCTGTATTATAATCCTTAATTAAATATTCAAATATTGACGCAAAAAAATCATAATGTTCAATAAAAGCTTCCTCAAAGGAAAAATTAACTAGCTTATCCACAAGTGCTCTTGCGAATGGTGCTCTCTGAGACTCATCCGTTATATACTGTGTCAATTTCTCAAAAAGAGGAATCTTAGTATTCTGGGTTGTCTGAGTAGAGAAGATAGCACTATTCAAGTCAGCAATATCAATCATGGTATTATCAAAAATAATATCAAAATCACCCTTAGCCTGCTGATTCCATAGGAAAGAGATTAAATGTTCTGGATTAAGACGAGGGATATCGGGCGACATTTCATCGAATATATTTAATCTATCCTCATCAGAAAGATTCATATACTCAATATCCCACTTCTCAGATGATGCAAGTTTAGGATATATCTTCTTTATCTCATACCCAAATTTATCATTCAGAAACTTATATAAAAAAACTTGAGTAATAATTTTGTACTCATTACCGTCATTCCCCATGCCATACGACTGACAGGTTGCTTTTAAGGCATCAATTAATATCACTGTTTTTTCTTTTATATCCATCTCACATTCTCCATTTTCTATTTTAGGCAACTAGATATGTTGTATTGTACTGGTCAAGATATTGCCGTGCAATTCTACTCTGAATAAACACTCTATCTTCTCTTTCGTTCGATATTCCAACCTTATCCATAACAAGTTTTATCTGAGACATCACAGTCTGCTCAAAATAAGCATCCTTTTTTAAAATATCATTTCTATCGAAAACCTTCTGATCAATATCATTTTTTATTGATAGAAGCATGCTCATTATAGTTTCATCATAAGTGGATATTAATGGCTTTTTACCGCTTGCAGCTCTGTGTCGGTTTTCTTCACGAATACGTTTATGTATACGTGCGAACTTCGCATCTCCACAATATTTTTTCATGAGAACAGTATTTCTTTTCTGAAGTTCATCCAGCTTTTTAAGAACTTCTCCAAGCGCTTTTGAATGCTCTTTAAATTCCTCTACACTGTCAATAACAAATCCATGTTCTTTAAAACGTTGCATAAAAGCTTCTCTTAAAGTAATAAATTCCGGGTCTTCTTGATCAATATTTTTTGTGAATGCACGAATCGTTTTCTGCCACTTTTCTTGTAATTCAACTCCACCAGCAATAATCTTCATTTCCTCTTCACCAATTTTGCTGAAATTAAAAGTAATATCTTCCATTGCTTCATTTACTAGTTGTTTTGTCTTATCATCCTCAGCAAATGCTTCCTTCTGATTAATATTATCAATATGATGCTGAATTTCAGAAATCATTTCAGGAAGCTTGCAAATTTCCAGATTTGACAGCGCATCTTTTAAATCGTTATCTCCAAAAGTTCTAATAACATTATAACAATCTCTTGCTTCAATCAGCATTTTCCGTAACTTCAGCAATTCATTTTTATCTTCAATTGTCGATATTTCAGAGCTGAATTCTTCTAAATTTTCTGTTGTATAATCGAACAGTGTCTGACGCACCTCTTTCATTTGCTGAATCAGCGCTTCCGGATCTTCTATTACTTGCTGGAAAGTATCAGGTTTATCAATCCCAATTTCTTCCGGATCATTAAATCTATTTAATTCACGCATATATGCTTCATTAGTTTGTTCAAAGTTAGATTTAATGTTAGCAAAATCTATAATGTATCCATATCTATTTTCTTTATATGGTCTATTTACTCTTGTAATGGCTTGAAGCAAGTTATGGTCTCTTAGCTTTCTACCAAAATATAATCTTTTTAATCTAGGTGCATCGAAACCTGTAAGTAACATATTAAATACTATCAAGATATCCACTGTCATATTTTTCTTGAATTCTTTAATTATTTGCTTCCTTGTCTCTTTATCATCACTATCATGAAGAATAAGTCCAGCCTTAAAAGTACTAATACTTGATGCCGTCTTATTTAGTTCATCCTGAATGGCATCAAAGTAAGCATATAATTTTCGTGCCTGCTCACTTGTCTCACAAATAACCATGCCTCCAAGAGTACTATCTCCCTTAACAATTCTAAATTGTTTGAGATCTGATACAATATATCTCAAAAGTTCTTTAACATAACTATCATGTTCTATAATTTGACTCTTTTTAATATCTTTCTTTTCTACGAGAGATTCTAGCTTCTCATATATCTGGGACAACTTTTCTTTATATGAAGTCTCTATATCTTCTCGAATTATTTTTAGTGTATATCCATCCCGAATAGACTTATCGTAATAATATGTATGATAGTATTCACCAAAAATCTTCCAAGAGGCTCTTTCTGACTTAAGTAAAGGTGTACCTGTCAGTGCAATTTTTATAGAATTTGTATCAGCATCAAAAAGGTTAGCCAAAAAACTACCCATAGGATTGTACCCACGATGGGCTTCATCAATGATAAAGATCCTCTGCAAATTGGTTGCGTATAGATCAAGCTGAACTTTATGTTTATCTTCAGCAAATCTTTGAATATTTACAACTGTAATTTCTGGTTTCCCGCAACTACCTTCCATCGCCTGATTATTTCGGAATTGTTCCATAAGTTCACTTCGAGAATTAGCAGTCTTCACCTCTAATCCACGTGCTTCAAACTCTTGGGTTGCCTGTTCCAACAAATCTAATCTATCAACTATAAAATAGAACTTTGCAACTTTATTCTGCTTAGCAAAATAATCCGTTAAAACATATGTCATATAATAGGATAATGCTGTCTTGCCGCTTCCCTGTGTATGCCAAATAACTCCTGACTTCTTTCCTTCATCAATCTTTCTTCTAACTGCCAAAGCAGCAAACATTTGCTGATAACGCATTATATGTTTCTGGTCAGTAAACTCAATCTTCCCATCTACTTCCCTTTCAATTTTTACATACGCAATCCCATATTTAAGGATAAATAAGAAACGTTCAGGACTACACATAGAAGTTAATACTCTATTTGTAGGAGAATTGATGTTTAAGTTAGTTTGATATTCAGGGGAATGATGAATAACCTGACAATTAAAATCTGTTAAAATACGCTTTTCTTGATCAGGTAAGATTTTTTTATATGGATAATCTTTGTTGTATGGTGCAATTGGTGTTCCTGTAGGATTCTCTTCTCTAAAACAATTAAATGGGGCATCCGCTTTCGATGCTGTGCAGTAGAAAGCGCCTTGTATAGGTACAATTCCGCCCATAGAATCGTACTCCATATTATTAGAAAAAAGCATAAGCTGTGTGATATTCATGAATCTCCTAAATTTCTTATTTGGGAAACGTTGGTTATTCATTCTTCTACTTTCAGCCACCATGCCACCATAATTATTAGGCTTTTTGACTTCAATAAAAGCTAAAGGCAGTCCGTTAATAAATAAAGTGATATCTGGCCTAAACTCGTCTTGTCCATTCTTGCATGTGAATTCTCCAGTGCAATGATACACATTATTAGAAAGATTATCATAATCGATTAATTTTACAGGTGAAATACTGATAAGACGAGAATAAAAACTACGTCCAAGATCATCATTATCCAATTCTTGTCTAATCTCTTTCAACACTTGTAATGCTTCTCCAGCACGGTCAGGATTTAACTTTTCAAATTGATTTTTAAATATATCTATCAAAATATTCGTATCTGGATCATACACTTTCCCCGCCATTTCCTCAGATATTTTTCCAATATATTCATATCCAAGTTTGGTCAGATGTACGAGTGCTGGCATTTGTACTCGAGTAGCCTCATTAAACATATTCTTTTTTTCGACACTGGTAATCATACGGACTTTACCTCCACATTTTACTCACCTATTAAATTCTAATTCATTTATTTACAAAATATTTACATTTAAATCTCCATGATAATAATTAAATTTTTACTTACTATTAAATTATATAATAAAACTTTTAAGTTGATTTCACTACATCGCAAGTCGTGATACACATTCCACATGCACTGTCTGTGGAAATAGATCCACTGGTTGTACTAGTTCTAGTTTATATCCATTGTCACTGAGTATCTTTACATCTCGTGCGAGTGTTGCTGGATCACAGGATACATAGACTAGTCTTTTGGGTGCGATGGTTACGATAGCGTCTATTGTATCTTTTGAACATCCTTTACGTGGTGGGTCGATAATCATTGCGTCTGCTTGTATCTTTGCGTCAATAATTTGTTTTGCGCCTTCGGATGCGTCTGCGTTAATAAACTTGATGTTTGTAACATTGTTATTTTCCGCATTGGTATTCGCATCACGGATTGCGTCTGCGACAATCTCAATGCCGTATACTTGCTTGGCTTGTTTTGCGGCGATGATACCCATCGTACCGGTACCACAATACAGATCGATAAGTGTTTCGTTGCCTGTTAAGCCAGCTAATTCGATTGCTTTGGAATAGAGTTCTCTTGTAGCGTATGGGTTAATCTGATAGAACGATCTAGCACTGATTCTAAACGTACAACCAAGTAGTTTTTCTTCGATGTAATTCCTTCCCGCTAGTAGGATTTCTTTGCCATCGAGAATAACATTATCCTCGCGTTTATTCACAATAGTGATAAGGCTCTTAATTTGTGGGTAGCTTGCTAGGACATCTTTGATTAAGACATCACTGTTGTGGAATGGATAGTTTCTTACTACAAGTGCGACCATTACCTCTCCCGTGTTATGTGCATGCTTGATTAATACATGGCGCATTTCTTTTGCGCATGCAAGCATGTCAAACTGTTTACGGAAGTAATTTGTTAGTTCGTTTGATAAGTCGGTCTGTACATGACACACATCATATTGCACGATTCGATTGGAGTGTGGAGCATAGAAGCCCATTTCTACCTTATTATCATTGCATTGTACCGGAATCTGTACCTTATTACGGTAGTTCCAATGTGGTTCTACTTTGATAATTGGTTGTATTTCTACATCCATACCTGCAATCTTATGGAAACAATCTTTGACTTTATTTTCTTTGAATATGTTTTGCTCGTCACTATCCATATGCTGAAGTTGGCAACCACCGCATTGTTTATATACAGAACAGATTGGATTGACACGATGAATCGATGGTTTTAGGATTTCAATAATACGACCATAACCATAATTCTTCTTCATTTTCGTGATACCAATTTCTGCTTCTTCTCCATTTAAAAGTCCTGGCACAAAAATGACGATACCGTTTATACGGGTAACGCCTGCACCATCTTCTGAATAACCTGTCGCTGTTGCGATATATC
>ERZ772956.1468-NODE-1468-length-16005-cov-7.887712_pt1 | contig 16005 bp, 13 predicted proteins | sample MGYA00580683_ERZ772956 | MGnify/ENA primary metagenome ERZ772956 (study PRJEB29015, sample SAMEA2738077) | human oral metagenome | biome: human oral; feature: human-associated habitat; material: saliva | place: China | collected 2212 ... | reverse complement strand
TTTTTTGCATTCTGTATTCACCGTGAACAGGCATGAAATACTTCGGTTTCATTAAACGTAACATTAGTTTTTGTTCTTCTTGAGAACCATGTCCTGAAGTGTGAATATTATTTAATTTACCATGAATAACTTCAGCTCCAGCTTCAGATAGTAAATTAATCACACGATTTACTGCAGCTGTATTTCCTGGAATAGGAGAGCTTGAAAAGATGACCGTATCTCCAGGTTGTACAGAAATTTGACGGTGATTTCCATTGGCAATACGACTTAAGGCAGCCATTGGTTCACCTTGTGAACCTGTACATAAAATAATTACTTCTTCTGCAGGATATTGGTTAATATCACGACCATCGATAAATGTATCATCTGGCGCAGAAATATATCCTAATTCACGAGAAGTAGCAAAGCTAGCTTCCATACTGCGTCCAAAGACAGCAATTTTACGTCCAGTTGCTACCGCAACATCTGTTACTTGTTTTAAACGAGAAACATTGGATGCAAATGTAGCAAAAATAATACGACCTTCAACACGTTGAATAATTTCTTTAATGGATTGTCCAACGACTTGCTCTGATTTAGTGAATCCTGGAACTTCTGAGTTCGTACTATCCCCTAAAAGAACCAGGACACCTTCTTCACCAATTTGAGCCATTTTATGTAAATTAGCCGGTTGTCCTACTGGTGTAAAGTCGAATTTATAGTCTCCTGTAAAAACAATATTTCCAGGAGGAGTTTTAATAACAATACCGAATGCATCTGGAATAGAGTGAGTAGTGCGGTAAAAACTTACTTGAGTTTTTCTAAATTTAATAACCGAATCTTCATCTATTTCATGTAAGATAGCATCACGAAGTAAGCCATGTTCTTCAAGTTTGTTTCGAATAAGCGACATTGCCAATTTAGTTGCATAAATTGGAATATTGACTTGTTTAATTAAGAAAGGAATACCTCCAATATGGTCTTCGTGTCCATGAGAGATGAAGAGACCTTTAACTTTACTTTGGTTTTGAATAATATAGCTATAGTCAGGAATAACATAGTCAATTCCTAATAGATCATCTTCAGGGAACTTAATTCCAGCATCTAGAATAATTAATTCATCCTGGAATTGGACGCCATAGGTATTCTTTCCGATTTCACCTAAACCACCAAAAGCGAATACGCCCGTTTCATTATTTTTGATTGTTGGTTTCATTAGTTAAACACCGTAACTTTGAAATCTGGATTTTTTTGTTCATAAGCTAGATGTTTTTCATCTAATTCTTGAATGAACTCAACATTGTATTCAGTGTTTTCGTCAACTAAACGACGAGCTTCAACTTTATCTTGAGCTTCTACATATAGTGATAAAGTATTTTCACGACGTGGTGCTTCAGTTTTTGATGGTTGGTAAGTAATTTTAAAAATCATTTTATAACTCCTTGTTTGTTCAATATAGTTTTCAAAATTATTTTAACACAAAAGTACACTTTAAGTACAATTATCTGTGTAGTATTTCTTGGATTAAAGAAAAGATTTCCTTTGGTTCTTTAGCTTTGTCACACGATAGATTTCCTGCATCCATTTGATAATATTTTGTAAATTGAATAGGGTGCCAGTTCGCTTGAAGAGCTCCAGTAATATCTGTTTGGACATCGTCTCCAATCATAAAATATTCATCAGCAGAAATTTTTGACTCAACATGATGAAAAGCTTGAATATCTGGTTTTTTCACTTGAATAGATTCCGAGATAAACCAAAAATCTTCAGGAATCCAATTGGATAAGTTTAATTGATACAGTTTATTTTTTTGATGGTTTGTTGGACCATTTGTTAAAATACCGATTTGATAAGATTCTTTATTGAATTGTTGAAATAATTTAATCCATTCTTCAGAAAGGGTAATAGCATTCAAAGTATCTTGGTAAGCTTTTATAAATGCTAGAATTTTTTCAGAGGATAATTCAATTCCTACATCTTTAAAAGTATTGGCAACTCGTTCCTGATGCGATTGAGAAAGTGTTATTTTTCCTGAAGAAAATTTTTCAAAAGCCTCATCACTTCTTTTTTGATAAGTTAAATAGAGACTTTTAGCATCAATAGTGGGTGTTGCAAATTGACAAAACGTATTAAAAAAAACTTCACTTTTAGAATAAAGGGTATCATCTAAATCAAATATCACTGAAATTTTTTTATCCAATTACGACAGCTCCTTCAGGAATATATTGTGGTTGAGCTTGGTTAATATGATCATAGAACATGACTCCGTTTAAGTGATCAATTTCGTGCTGAACAACAATCGCTTCATAATCAGTCAAAGTTTTAATTTTTTCTTCACCTTCTGGTGTGAAATATTTTACAGTAATTCTTTGAGGTCGTAATACGACTCCAGGAACGTCTCTATTCACAGATAGACAACCTTCACCTTCTTTTAAGCAAGTTTTCTTAACAGATTCTCTTAAAATACGAGGATTAATCCAGACTTCATCAAGTAGGGCAGGTTCATCTTCATATCCAGGAATTAAAAGAGCAATCATTTGAATTTCTTTTCCTAATTGTGGAGCAGCTAAACCAACTCCAGCACGTAGTTCATATTTTGCAGCAATTTCTTCATTTTGGCTATTATGTAAAAATTCAAGCATTTCTTTTGCTAAATCCTGCAATTCATCTGATAATGGAAAACTGATTTTTTCTGCACGTTTTCTTAAAGCAGGGTGACCTTCTAATACAATATCTTTCATTGTAATCATTTTGTTTTTCTACCTCCTAATATGCTTTTATCCTTTAGCATTATATCATTTTTTTCCTAAGAACACCATGGTAGAAACCTTCATTAACGACTTTGCCTAGCAAAGTCTAAGAATGGGTTAAAAGAAGTGGGGATAACTACCCAATAAGGTTTTTTTCTGATACAATGAAAGAGTATTTCATAAGTAAAGGATTTGAAATGATGCTTTTTTGGAAAAAGAAAAAAGAAACAAAAATTATTGAATTAGATAAAACAAATATTCCTCACCATATTGCTGTCATTATGGATGGTAATGGTCGTTGGGCGAAAAGTAGAAAATTACCTCGAATTGCTGGTCATAAAGAGGGAATGAGTACAGTTAAAAGAATTGCGATTGCTGCTGATGAATTAGGAGTAAAAGTGATGACGATGTATGCTTTTAGTACTGAAAATTGGAAGAGACCGACAGAAGAAGTAAGTTTTTTAATGAAACTTCCTGGAGATTTTTTCAGTTCATTCATGCCTGAATTGCAAGAGCGAAATATGCGTATTCGTTTAATTGGCTTTACCGATCAATTACCAGAAGCAACGAGAAGAGTTGTTGAAAAAGCTGTAGAAGATACAAAAAACAATACAGGAATGACATTATGTTTTGCTTTAAATTATGGTTCTAGGGCAGAAATTCTTCAAGCAGTAAAAGAAATTGCAGTAGATGTTTCAAATGGTGAGTATGATGCCGATTCAATCAATGAAGACGTATTTGCCAATCATTTACAAACGAATTTTTTAGGAGATTTATCAGAACCAGATTTAATGATTCGTACAAGCGGAGAACAACGTTTAAGTAATTTTCTTTTATGGCAATTAGCATATAGCGAATATTATTTTACAGATATTTTTTGGCCGGATTTTAGCAAAGAAGATTTAGAAGAAGCAATTTTAACGTATCAGAAACGTCAGAGACGATATGGAGGATTAATTTCATGAAGACACGTATCATCACTGCCATTGTTACCTTGATGTTGTTTATTCCAGCGTTAGTTATTGGTGGACATTTGTTAAAAGTAGTTATTGCATTTTTATCATTCGTAGCTATTTTTGAATTTTTTCAGATGAAGAAATTATCGATTGTTTCGGTTGAAGGAATCTTAACGCTTATTGCTACACTATCGATTATTTTTGCAAGAGCGCCAATTATTGAATTACCCGTAGGTGTGGATTTCTTTTATATTTTCTTCCTATGTGTGATGTTATTAATGTCGTTAACCGTTTATAAAAGTGAGACTCTGTCCATTGAAGATGTGAGTTTCTTATCTCTTATAGCTTTATATGTTGGCGGAGGATTTTCCGGAATTTTATTTGTACGTGAATATGGTTTTGGAATGGTCGTTTTTGTTTTTTGTATTATTTGGGGAACAGATACCTTTGCTTATTTTACAGGAAGAGCTTTTGGAAAACATAAATTAGCACCTGCTATTAGCCCGAACAAAACAATTGAAGGGTCCATTGGTGGAGTGATTGGAGCGATTGGTTTAGGGACGATTGCTTTAAAATTATTTAACCCTCTAGGATTTCATTTTATTGAAATGACCATTTTAATGATTGCTTTATCCGTATTTGGACAATTAGGAGATTTAGTAGAATCTGCTTATAAACGTAGATTTAATGTAAAAGATTCTGGGAAAATTTTCCCAGGTCATGGAGGAGTATTAGACCGATTTGATTCAACATTTTTTGCAATGTTTATGTTTCAAATTGTCTTGAAATTTATTGGTACTCATTAAGGAGGACATATGATTAAAACAATTATTGCATTTTTATTTGTATTTGGTGTCATTGTGATTATTCATGAATTTGGACACTTTTATTTTGCAAAACGTGCAGGTATTTTAGTAAAAGAATTTGCCATTGGAATGGGTCCCAAAGTATTCCAAGTACGTAAGGGTGAAACAGTTTATACGTTACGGTTATTACCCGTTGGTGGATATGTTCGTATGGCAGGTCATGAGGAAAGTGAGCAAGAGATTAAACCTGGGATGATGGTAACACTTCGATTAGAAGATGGAGTAGTTCAGCAAATTTCATTTGATCCATCAACTGAATTAGAACAAGGTATTCCTTTCCAAATTGAATCTTGTGATATAGAAGAAAAGATGGTAATCAAAGGATATAAACCTCAAAAAGAAAAATTAGAAAAATTAAAGGTTTCAAAAACAGCAACCATTATTGAATCCGATGGAACTGAAGTAGTCGTTGCTCCAATTGAACGTCAGTTTAATTCTGCTAGCTTAAAAGACCGTATGTTAACTAATTTTGCGGGTCCGATGAATAATTTTATTTTATCGATTATTACGTTTATAATAGTGGCATTTCTAGCAGGAGGAGTTCCTTCTCAGGAAGCAGTTGTTGGAAACTTTTCAAGTGAATCTGCTGCTCAAACAGCCGGATTACAAGTTGGCGATAAAATTATTGAAATTGAAGGACAAGCAGTACAAAAATGGGGAGATATTAGTAAACAAATTTCTCCACGTGCTGGCCTTGAAACAAAACTTGTCATTGAACGAAATGGAACTCAACAAACAGTTGTGGTGACTCCTAAAGCGTATGATTTATCAGATGGATCTAAAGTCGGTGTTTTAGGAATTGAATCTGCGAAGAAAACAGATGTGTTGTCTAAAGTACTCTATGGTTTTACTCAAACTTGGTTTGTCATTAGCTCAGTCTTCTTAACGATTGCATCCTTCTTTACAAAAGGATTTTCTATTAATCATTTAGGGGGACCAGTAGCCATGTTCTCACTAACTTCTCAAGCTGCTCAAAGCGGTGTTATTTCAGTTTTGAATTTTTTAGGATTAATTAGTGCGAATATAGGGATTATGAATTTATTACCAATTCCAGCTTTAGATGGAGGTAAATTAGTATTAAATATTATCGAAGGGATTCGTAAGAAACCTCTAAAATCCGAATATGAATCTTATATTACAATTGCCGGGGCAGTATTTTTAATCATTTTAATGATTTTAGTGACATGGAATGATATTAGTAAATTATTTTAACAAGTAACAGGAGGTAAGTGATGGTTTTCTGATAGTAACAGAATAGAAAACCACACTTATTTTTTCAGTTTTAGAGAGGAGTGATTAAGTGTCAGAACATCAACAACAATTATTTTTAACGTTAATGAATCAATTACAGCTAGACAATGAAGAGTTTTTACAACCAGATTTTGATCAAGCCTTATTAACAAAAATTGATATCACAAAAAGTATACCAGAATGGTGTTTTAATATTGAGACGAATCAAGTGATTCAGTATGAAAAATTCAAACGTTTCTATGAAAAATTAAAACAAACTTATGAAAAAATTGCTCAAGTGAGATTAATAGTGAATACAAGAGAAGAATCTCCAATTACTCAAGAACAAATTCAAGCGTATTGGGAAATGGTTCTCTTCCAATTACAACAAGAATCTCCTCTTGTAGTTCAGTTGCTATCAGGACAAATCCCTACTTGGAATCAGAAAAAAATACAATTTCATTGTCCAAATGAAATTACCAAATCTCATGTCAACGAAAATTACATCAAAAAAATTCAACAATACTTTGAGAATTTTGGATTCCCAAAAATAGGTGTGGAGATTATTGTCAATGACGAACTAGGGAGTCAATTAGAAGAAGAGTTACGGATTAAACACGAAACGATTGAACAAGAATATCAAGAAAAAGCTGTTCAACAAAAAGAAGTTCAAGAAACAGCAGCGTCTAAACCTGCTGCAGTTAATACAGATTCATCCATTTTATATGGGAAAGTGATTCGTAGTAATTTAGAAACAAAAGATATTGCAGATATTTACGAAGAAGAGCGAAATGTATTAGTCGAAGCGCAAATTTTTGATATTGAAATTCGCACTAGAAAAGCAAGTGGAAAATCTTTTGCGAATATTAAGATGACGGACTATACTTCATCGATTGGGGCAACTTTATTCCCTTCAACCGCTGAAGATGAAGAACGTTTAGCAGCCTTAAAAAAAGGAACATGGGTCAAAGCGTACGGAAATATTGAGATTAATAAATTTTCTCAAGAATTAAACATGATTGTTCGAGATATGAATAAAGTGGATCATATTGGGCGAATCGATCGTGCCCCAGAAGACCAAAAACGAATTGAATTGCATTTGCATACAAATATGTCGGTCATGGATGCAACGAATTCTGCTAGTGATTTAGTGAAACAAGCAGCTAAATGGGGACATCCTGCTGTAGCCATTACAGACCATGCAAACTTGCAATCGTATCCAGAAGCTCATGGTGCAGGAAAAGGAAATAATATTAAAATCCTTTACGGATTAGAAGGAAATATTGTCGATGACCAAGTGAATGTTGCCTATAATCCACAACATATTTTATTAGAAGATGCGACTTATGTCGTGTTCGACGTGGAAACAACTGGTTTATCAGCTATTTATGATTCCATTATTGAATTAGCTGCTGTTAAAATGCATAAAGGAAATGTCATCGATAAGTTTGAAGAATTTATTGACCCAGGACATCCTTTATCTGCAACAACAATTCAATTAACAGGTATTACAGATGATATGGTTCGTGGTTCTAAATCACAAGCTCAAGTATTGAAGGAATTTGCAGAATTTACAAAGGATACCATTTTAGTTGCGCATAATGCTAGTTTCGATATGGGATTCTTAAATACTGGATATGAAAAAGAAGGATTAGAGAAAACAACTCAACCAGTTATTGATACATTAGAATTATCCAGATTATTACATCCACAATTAAAATCTCACCGTTTAAATACATTAGCAAAACGTTATAATGTTGCTTTAGAACAACATCACCGTGCAGTATTTGACTCGGAAACAACTGGACATTTATGTCATATTTTCTTAAAGGAAGCAGCGAATGATCATGGATTGATTTATCATGACCAATTGAATACGAACTTGCACCCAGAAGAAGTGTTTAAAAATGGTCGTCCATTCCATGCAACGATTTTTGCAAAACATCAAGCAGGATTGAAAGAACTTTTTAAAGTAGTTTCAGCTTCAAATGTGCAATATTTTTACAGAGTTCCTCGAATTTTACGTAGTATGTTAATTGAAAATAGAGATTCATTTTTAATTGGGTCTGGATGTAGCGAAGGGGAAGTCTTTGAAGCAATGATGCAAAAAGGGTACGAGGAAGCTAAAGATAAGGCTAAGTTTTATGATTATATTGAAATTATGCCAAAAGCTGTTTATCGTCCATTAATTGATAAAGAATTAATTCGAAATGAACATCATCTAGAAGAAATTATTAAAAATCTCGTGAAATTAGGAGAAGAATTAGATATTCCAGTTGTCGCAACAGGGAATGTTCATTACTTAAATCCCGAAGATAAAATTTATCGAGAAATCTTATTAACATCTGTGAATAATGGTCAAAAATTAAATTATCCAGATGTTCATTTTAGAACGACAAATGAAATGCTAGATGAATTTGCCTTTTTAGGAGAAGAAAAAGCTTTTGAAGTTGTTGTGACAAATACTCATTGGGTTAATGATCAGTTAGAAGTGATTATTCCAATTAAAGATGATTTATATACGCCTAAAATTGAAGGGGCAGAAGATGAAATTACAAAATTAAGTTATGATAAAGCTCATGAATGGTATGGAGAAGAATTACCAGAAATCGTAGAGAAACGTATCGATAAAGAATTAAAGAGTATTATCGGAAATGGATTCTCAGTTATTTACTTAATTTCTCAAAAATTAGTGCATAAAAGTAATGAAGATGGGTATTTAGTAGGATCTCGTGGTTCGGTTGGTTCCTCATTAGTAGCAACATTAACTGGGATTACCGAAGTAAATCCATTAGCGCCACATTACCGTTGTCCAAACTGTTGTTATTCAGAATTTTTCGATGATGGCTCTGTAGGTTCAGGATTCGATTTACCAGAAAAAGATTGCCCTAAATGTGGAACACGTCTTGCAAAAGATGGACATGATATTCCATTTGAAACGTTCTTAGGTTTCTATGGGGATAAAGTACCCGATATCGATTTAAACTTCTCAGGGGAATATCAGCCACAAGCGCATAACTATACGAAAGTGTTATTCGGAGAAGATTATGTGTATCGTGCAGGAACCATTGGTACTGTAGCAGATAAAACAGCCTTTGGTTATGTAAAAGGATATGAACGAGATTTAGGATTAGAATTTAGGCAAGCAGAAATTGATCGTTTAGCAAAAGGGTGTACAGGAGTAAAAAGAAGTACCGGACAACACCCAGGGGGGATTATTGTAATTCCAGATTATATGGATGTTTACGACTTTACTCCAATCCAATTCCCAGCTGATGATCAAAATGCAGAGTGGAAAACAACTCACTTTGATTTCCACTCTATCCATGATAATGTGTTAAAACTCGACATACTTGGACACGATGATCCGACTGTGATTAGAATGTTACAAGATTTATCAGGAATTGAACCAAAGGATATTCCACCTGATGATCCAGAAGTGATGAAAATTTTCGGTGGAACAGAAGTATTAGGCGTTACGCCTGAACAAATTGATTCGAACACGGGGACACTAGGAATTCCTGAGTTTGGTACAAAATTTGTACGCGGAATGTTAGAACAAACAAAACCAACTACATTTACAGAGTTATTACAAATCTCTGGATTATCTCATGGTACAGACGTATATCTTGGAAATGCAGAAGAATTAATTCGACTACATGGTATCCCACTTTCTGAAGTTATTGGATGTCGTGATGACATTATGGTGTACTTAATTCATAAAGGTGTTGAAAATGGTGCTGCTTTTAAAATCATGGAAGGCGTACGTAAAGGGAAGGGAATACCAGAAGATTATCAAGCAATGATGCGAGAAAATAATGTTCCAGAATGGTATATCGAATCGTGCTTGAAGATTAAGTACATGTTCCCGAAAGCCCATGCGGCAGCCTATGTATTAATGGCTTTACGTGTAGCGTGGTTCAAAGTTCATAAACCTTTATTATATTATTGTGCTTATTTCTCAGTTCGCGCTCAAGACTTTGATATTGTGGCAATGTCACAAGGAAAAGAAATGATTAAACAAAGAATGAAGGAAATTCGAGATAAAGGAAATGATGCAAGTACAAAAGAAGCAAACTTATTAACCGTACTTGAATTAGCAAATGAAATGTGTGAACGTGGATTTAGCTTTAAAATGGTTGATATTGAAAAGTCGGATTCTGTGAATTTTGTGATTGAAGGAGATAGTTTAATTGCTCCATTTAGATCGATTCCAGGATTAGGCTTAAACGTAGCGAATAAAATTGTTGAAGCAAGACAAGAACAACCATTTATTTCTAAAAAAGACTTAGCAACACGTGGGAAAGTTTCTAAAACGTTAATTGATTATTTGACTGAAAATAAAGTATTAGATGACTTACCAGATGAGAACCAATTATCCTTATTTGATTTTTAATAAGTAAAAATTCATAAAAGTAAAATAGACGACTTTGGTCGTCTATTTTTTATAATATTTTTCAATTTGTAAGAAAATTTGTTGTAATTTTTCTTGTAAACTTTTAGCTTTTTGAGGATCTAATGTATTGTTATGAAGATAGAGTGAATATGGAATTTCAATTTGAATTGCTTCTACATTTGATTGTTTGGATACTTCATGAATAATATTTCCACCTTTAAAAGGTGTGTCTAATTGAATGGATAAATCTTCTTTCTCAAAACAATAGACAATAAACTTCAACACCTCTTTTGATATTGTTGAACGGTCTCTAGTACTGATAATAATTTTATTGGTCTCAAAGTATTCATCATCATAACTATGTAAATCCAGTAAACAAATCTTTGAATGATTTGCTTCTTTTAAGGAAATTTGTTCCATTATTGCTTCGTAATAAGGAGTATAATATTCCTTTAACCATTGTTGTTGTAAAGTTTTAGAAGGATATTGTTTAAATAATGGACTTCCAAACTCATCGTATCTTGGAATCATTGGAAGTGTAGAATTTTTGGAACTGTATTTTGAACGATTAAGATCTACAATATATCTAGATAATTTTGAAGTAATTGTTGTAAATGGAAAATCTTTTACTAATAAATCTAATTGCCAATCGGTATGAATTCTTTTTGCTTGTTGATTGATTCGATGCTGAATCGATTCAGGAATTTCAACGCCTGAATGTGGAATTGAAATTAAAAGGGGAGAACAAGCTGTATCATGAGAAATTGTTAAATATAAGTTCATAAAATACCTCCTTATCCTTATTGTAGTATAGTTTTTGACAGAATGAAAGTTTCTATTGAAATAGATAATGTATTTAGTATAATGTTGTAAAGGAGTGAGTGAGATGAACCAACGTGAAATTGATGAATTGCATGATTATTTAAAGGAATTTACGTCAGAAGTATTAGCTTGTGCATCAGATTTCAGAGAAAAGAATGAAATATACGCCTCATATACGTATTATCCAGAATTCCAACAAAAATTTTTATTATCATATCGTAATGAAAATCATACAGTAGAATATGTAGACGATAATGGTAATGTTATTTCTGAAGATGAATTAGAATATAAAACAACGGAAATTTCAATGACTTATGGTGAAATGGTTGATATCGTATTAAGTCAATTATTAGAATTTCGCAAAAAATATTATAAAAAGCAAGTTAAAACAAGTTCATTTATTTTATAATTATTGTCTATAAAAAGTGATTTTTTTAAAGGGAGAATTTATTCTTTCAAGTATTGACAGTTATTATACATATTGTTATAATAACTTTTGTACTGTTCTAGTAGCTCAGCAGGATAGAGCATTCGCCTTCTAAGCGAACGGTCGGGGGTTCGAATCCCTCCTAGAACGCTAAGAATGAGAACGTTGTTTAATCAACGTTCTTTTTTTTCTATAAAATTAGAAGAGTTTGAAGAATGCTTCAACCGTTTTCTATAAAAATGTGTTATAATAGTAACAAATAGTGTCAATTATTTTGACAAAATGGAGGGATAATGAATGAGTGAGCCAGTTGTTGGATATATTCATTCTACAGAAAGTTTTGGTTCTGTTGATGGACCAGGAGTTCGATTCGTGACATTCATGCAAGGATGTCGTATGAGATGTGAATTTTGCCATAATCCGGATACTTGGAATATTGGTGGAGGACAGAAGATTACGAGTCAAGAATTATTGGAAGAAGCTTTACGTTATCGTGCCTTTTGGGGTAAAAAAGGTGGAGTAACAGTAAGTGGGGGGGAACCTTTACTACAAGTTGATTTTTTAATTGATTTCTTTAAACGTTGTAAAGCAATGGGAATTCATACTACATTAGATAGTTGTGGAATGCCATTTACGTATGATGAACCATTCTTTAGTAAATTTGAGGAATTATTAGAATATACAGATTTAATTTTATTAGATATTAAACATATTGATGATGAACAACATAAAAAATTAACAGCTTGGACTAATAAAAATATTTTACAATTAGCAGAATATTTATCAGATAAAGGACAACCTGTTTGGATTCGTCACGTACTAGTTCCTGAACGTTCAGATTATGATGAATATTTACAAAGATTAAGTGATTTTGTAGCAGGATTGAAAAATGTATTAAAATTCGAAGTTTTACCATATCACCGTTTAGGCGTTTATAAATGGAAGAACTTAGGAATCCCATACAAATTAGAACATATTGAACCGCCAACAAAAGAACGTGTTGCAAATGCAAACCGTATTTTAAGAACACAAGAATACAAAGGGTATTTAGAAGTTTAGTTTGGTTTTCTAAACATTGTGTGGTAAAATAATCATTATAAAATTTATAAAAGTGAGGATTAAAGATGAGTAAATTATTAGTCTTTGGACACCAAAATCCAGATACAGATGCTATTACATCAGCAATTTCGTATGCTTATTTATTAAAACAATTAGGTGAAGAGGCAGAAGCAGTTGCATTAGGAGAACCTAATGAAGAAACTCAATATGCATTAAATTATTTTAATCGAACAGCTCCACGTGTTGTATCTTCAGTTAGTGAAGAAACAGATCGTGTAGCATTAGTAGACCATAATGAAGTTCAACAAAGTGCTTCTGATGTTGAAAAAGTTGAAGTACAATATGTTGTTGATCACCACCGAATTGCGAATTTTCAAACTGCAAATCCTCTATTCTATCGTTGTGAACCAGTAGGATGTACAAATACGATTTTATTTAAAATGTATAAAGAATATGGAATCGAAATTCCAAAAGAAATTGCAGGATTAATGGTTTCAGCAATTGTTTCTGATACATTATTATTTAAATCACCAACATGTACACAACAAGATATCGAAGCAGCAACTGAATTAGCTCGTATTGCTGAAATTGATGTAAATTCTTATGGATTAGAAATGTTAAAAGCAGGTACAAATTTATCTACTAAATCTGAAGCTGAGTTAATTGATTTAGATGCAAAATCATTCCCTATGGGTTCATACAATATGCGTATTGCCCAAGTGAATGTTGTAGATGAACAAGAATTATTAGCTCGTAGAGAAGCATTAGAAATTAGTATGAAAGAAGCAAACGCAACTCATGGCTATGATACATTCTTATTAGTTGTAACAAATATTTTAACAAGTGTTTCTACTGGATTAGTTGTCGGAGAAGCATTAGATACTGTTGCAAAAGCATTTAATACAGAATATGAAAATGGCCTATTGATTTTACCAGGTGTCGTATCTCGTAAAAAACAAGTGGTACCACCTTTAACAGTTGCATTCGAAAACTAGAATGAATGAATGTTGAATCCGAACTATTGATGACTACAAATCTGATATCATGTTCGGATTATTTTATTTTTAAATAGAAACAATAAAGGATGAAGTGCAGTGAAAAATTTATTTGAGTATTTAAAAAATTTATTGCCTTCTGGTTCAAAAAAAGAATGGGATATAGCCCAAGTAACATTATTTGTAGAAAATATTCATAGCATGAAAAGGTTTTATACACAAGTTCTTGGTTTAACCATTTTACAAGACTTTGAAACGGAAGTTTTGTTAGGATTACCTCAAGGAAGTATTCCAATGATTCGTCTGATGACTGCTGAAAATACTGGTACACGCAAGACTAATTTGACATATTATTTAGGATTTGAAATTCCAAAAAAACAATTATTGGGAGATTTGAGTAATCATTTTTTATTAGAAGAACAAATGATAATGGCAACTTGTGATGATGGTTATAGTGAAGGATTTTATATTATGGATCCCGAGCAGAACCGCTTGAAATTTTACTGTGTGAAAAAAGATTTATTATTAGAAGATGTAAATCATGAAATGCAATATTTAGAAGGTAACGAAGTGACGATTCCTATCCAAGATTTTATTCAATTAGGAGATACGGGAGTCCATGGCTTACCAGCAAAAACACGATTAAATCAAGTACATTATATTGTAGATGATATTCAAAAAACATCGGATTTTTTAACAAAGAATTTTCAATTTAAAACAACTTATGATTATGTTGCAGAGCGTATTAATTTTCAAATAAATGAACATTATTATTCTATTGCAGTTAATGAGTGGCAGGCAATTGATGCTAGTCATACAATGTATGGAGTAAGAGAAATTATGTTTTTTGTCCCAGAAATCAAAGTAATAGAAGCGATTGTAGAACGTTTAGAAGAGATTGAATGGCCATATTTATATCAAGACTCTGAATTAAAAGTATTAACGCCAGATCATATTCGTTATCATTTTAAAGTGGGGGAACGATTATGAGTTTATTAAATCCCGCAATGTATCGTAAATATCGTAAAGATCCTAAAGTTCGTCATTTAGTAAGTTTATTAACTATTATTTTGTCTGGTTTTTTACAAGCATTTACTCTAAAAGTATTTATTCAACCTTCAAATTTACTTTCTAGTGGATTTTTAGGGGTATCTATTTTAATTCATCAAATTGCTGAATTATTTGGGTTGGATATTTCAATTTCTTTAATGATGTTAGCATTAAATATTCCTGTAGCTATTATTTGCTATCGAGGAATTAGTCCAAGATTTACATTTTATTCAATTTTACAAGTATTTTTTGGTAGTTTCTTTATTCGAGTATTAAATTTCGAACCGATTTTTGATGATGTTTTATTAAATGTAATTTTTGGTGGAGTATTAAATGGAATTTATATTTCGATTGCATTAAAAGGAAATGCTTCAACAGGGGGAACTGACTTTGTTGCATTGTACTTCTCAAATAGAAATGGAAAAACAATTTGGCAAGAAGTATTTTTCTTTAATACATTATTATTATTAATATTTGGTGCTATTTTTGGTTGGAAATATGCTGGTTATTCTATTATTTTCCAATTTATTTCTACAAAAGTCATTAGTACTTTCCATCAACGTTATCATCGTGTAACTTTACAAATTACAACACGATATGGTGAGGAAGTGATGCAAGCTTATTTAAAAAATATTCGCCACGGAATTTCTTGTGTAGAAGCCATTGGTGGATTTAGTCATGAAAAAATGTATTTATTACATACGGTGTTATCTTCTTATGAATTGATTGATGCGATTTCTGTATTAAAAGAAGCCGATCCTCGTGTTATTATTAATCAATTCGCAACAGAAAACTTTTATGGAAGATTCCATCGAGACCCAGAGTAAGAGAAAGGAGAAGTCTATATGAAAAAATATTTAAATCAAGAAACTTTCATTTCAATTTTAATGGTAACCATCGGTTCCTTTATTTTTTCGTTTATGATTAATGCAGTTGTGATTCCGAATCAATTCGGGAGTGGCGGTGTAACAGGAATTACTTTGTTACTATATTATATATTTGGCATTAATCCTGGGACTTCTAACTTAGTAATTAACTTAGTTTTATTATTAATTGGTTACCAGTTTTTAGAACGTAGAACAATGTTTTATACCATATATGCAGTAATATTAATGTCTGTCTTTCTAGATATTACCCGGGGAACCTATCAATTTATACCACATAATGTATTATTAGCTGCTATTGGTGGAGGGGTTGTTAGTGGTGCAGCTCTAGGGCTTGTAATGCTAGGAAATGGAACTACTGCTGGTACAGATATTATCGCCATGATGTTGAAAAAGTATTTAGGTTGGAATGTATCTGTTTCATTATTATTATTAGATATTATTGTTGTAAGTCCATTATCTATTATTTCAGATTTAGAAAAAGTAATTATTACTTTAATTTATTTATTTACAGCTAGTAGAATGATTAATCTTGTATTAGAAGGATTTAATTCTAAGAAATCATTTATGATTATTTCTAAAAAATATGAA
>ERZ772956.1467-NODE-1467-length-16017-cov-4.323769_pt1 | contig 16017 bp, 16 predicted proteins | sample MGYA00580683_ERZ772956 | MGnify/ENA primary metagenome ERZ772956 (study PRJEB29015, sample SAMEA2738077) | human oral metagenome | biome: human oral; feature: human-associated habitat; material: saliva | place: China | collected 2212 ... | reverse complement strand
GTATTGAAAATGCCAAGTCACAAGCCAAGTCGGAACTGCAAGCCGAAAACGACACATTAAAACAACAGCTTGAGCAACAAACCAAAGCTATCAATGAACTACAGGCCAAAGAGGGGGCAAGTGCTGAAAGCAAACAACAACTTGAAGAACTAAAAGCCCAATTTGACCAGTACAAGCTGGATAGTGAGGCAAATCTTGCTCAGATCACTAAAACTAACGCTGTAGCCCTTGCTTTGAAAGATGTAGGGGCTCACAACTCAGAGGATTTGATGAAATTCATTGACCTAGATAAGATTAGTCTGGGAGAAGATGGAAAACCTCAACTAGAGGACACGATCAACTCACTCAAAGAGTCAAGCCCTTACCTTTTCCAAGCTGAGGACAAGCAGTCTAACCCTAATATCACTGTTCTAGGCAATCCAGCAGCGGACGCAGGGCAGGATATTAGCGCAGAAGATAAAGCCCTATTTGAAGGTTTTGACAGCGTATAAAAAGAAAAGAGGTATTTAAAACATGGTTGTTAACTACGCACAGAAATTTGACAACAAAGTTGATGAACGCTTTACAAAAGAAGCTCTTTCAACTGGTATCATTAACCAAGATTTCGACTTTACTGGCGTTGACACAGTTAAAGTGTATTCTGTTCCAACGTCTCAAATGAACGATTACACAACTAGCGGTGTCAATCGTTATGGTACAGCGGACGAGCTCGGTAATACTGTTCAAACAATGGTATTGAAGAAAGACCGCTCTTTCACTTTCACAATCGACAAGAAATCAGAACAAGACACAAACGGTATCATGGAAGCTGGTAAAGCTCTTGCTCGTCAATTGTCAGAAGTTGTTATCCCAGAAATCGACACTTATCGTTTCGCAACTATTGCAGGCGGGGCTGATACAGATAACATCGTTACAGCAGCAGTCACTAAAGCCAACGCTTATGAAGCAGTGCTTGACGGTCAAATCAAACTTACAGAAGCATTTGTTCCAACTGCTGGGCGCGTGCTTCATGTATCTTCTAAGTTCTACAAACTCATCAAGCTTGACCCAGCATTTGTTAAACAGTCTGATCTTGGACAACAAATCACAATCAATGGTCAAGTTGGTATGATTGACGGCATGCCAGTAGTTCTTACACCGGGCCGCCTTCCTCAAGGCGTTGAATTTATCATTGCTCACCCAGTAGCTACTACATCACCAGTTAAGCTTGAAGACTACAAGATTCACGACAACCCACCAGGAATTAACGGGAAACTTGTTGAAGGACGTATCCGTTACGATGCTTTCGTTTTGGAAAACAAGAAGAAAGCTATCTACGTCCATAAATCTGCTTAATAGGGGGTAACTATGGCAGCTAAGGAGAAAGAAGAAACAACAGTAAACGGCGTTGTCTTGACTAAGGATGGTGTTAGCTTCACAGCTACCAATGACGTTGCTGTTTCAGCATTTCTTAATCTCGGTTACGAAATCGAGGAATAAACTAGAAGGCGGATAATACACCGCTTTTTATATGGAGGTGGTTAAAATCGCTTATCTAACTAAAAACGAGTTTAAAGAACTTGGTTTTGATGACGTAGAAGATTTTGAAAAGCTACGAGCTAGAGCAGAATTGGCTATCAATATGTTTATTAGAAACCTCTATGACTTTGTTGATTTTGAAAAAGAACTGGAATATCGAAAGAAGGCCGTCAAATTAGCGACGGCTTTTCAAATTGCATACTTGGATTCTAGCGGCATCATGACCGCTGATGAAAAGCAATCAGTTTCTAGTGTATCGCTAGGGCGTACCTCTATCAGCTATAAGAGTACGGCTAAAGCGTCCACTGAGGGCAGTCGGTATAATCTATCTCTTGACGCTTTGAACGTTCTTAAAGGGGCAGGATATGGCTATAAGGGGGTATGTTATGACCGTTATTGATAAACGGATGCTAGTTGACGCTGTCACAATCAAAAAGCTAACGGGTGAAACAGACGTATGGGGAAAAGTAACATATGATGAGCCCACAACCCTAAAACCCGTTAGATTTGATAGGCAGTTCAATGTTAGCGGGTCAACTAACAACCGTAGCGAATCAAAGCCAGGTGTTTTATTCGTCTATCCGAAACATTGCCCGGTGGTGCTTGATGAGAGTTTTGAAAACGGCTTGATTAATGACGGCAAACGAGATTATAAAATTCGTTCCGTCATTCCAGTTTACTATCCAAGGCAAGACAAAGTGTTTTGCTATGAAATCGAGGTGATCTGATGGGCGCTACAGTATCAGTGAAGGTTGACCTCAAAGGCATGGAAAAGAAAGTTTCACCAGAAGCTGCAAAGCGTGGGAAAGTCGCAATGATCAGTCAAATGATTAAAGACATGCAACAGTTCATCCCTTACAAAGACGGAGAGTTAAGCACTAGTGGTGCCCCGATAGCTGACGGTATCAGATATCCAGGTCCTTACGCTAGAGCCCAGTTCTATGGATCTAGCTACAACAAGACCAAGCGGTGGACGTTTAAAAAGTACAACACGCCTGGCACTGGCAAGCGGTGGGATAGAAAGGCTACTCCGAAATATGCTAAACAATGGGGCGATACGGCTTTGAAAGGAATGGGCATTAAATAAATGAACGACAACGATTTTTTAGAAGTTCTCGCAAACTTCATCAATACGCTTGGACTACCGTTGAAATGCAAACTTGATTATCTTTCAGAAGACGAAAGCCTTTCAGTCTATCCCTTGCCCGGCGGCAAAGTGGAAGCTGAAGACATGGCTGGCACCCAGATTTTATCACTACCTTACGAGATAGCGATTAAGTCAAAGGATCAACAAATGCTAAACGCTATTCTGTGGAAGATAAACACCGAGCTTTCCAAAATTGGATTCGAGTTACCAAGTTCAAATAATTCATACACTTTTATAGCCTTGACCGTCGAGACACCGAGCTTAAACGATGCCGACGAGCAGGGTTTTTATATTTACTTGCTTGATTTGCAAGCAAGACTAGAAGTAGAAAGGAGCCTTAATTAATGGCTAAATTTAAAAATGCGATTCGTAAACACTATATCGCACCTTACGACCCAGAACATCCAGACACACCACCAGCAGAGGATAAATATTTGTGGATTGCTAAAGGTGTCAAAGAAACTTCACCAGAAAACGATGAAGAAGACGATGACGTTGCTTATTTCGACGGTGATGGTACCAAAGAAAAAGTTATCACTTCAAAATCACGCGGACGTTCGTTCGAAGGTCACCGTGAATACGATGATAAAGCTCAAAACTTTATTGCTGACAAGGAAGATGACTTGGCTGATGAACTTGTTGTTTGGTACAAGGAAGTAGTGCCAACAGGCAAATATTACAAAGAAGGCCTTGGGCGTTTGTCTGGAATCGAAATCGGTGAAGGTGAAGCGCATGAACTTGAATCAATCAAATTCCAAGTTAACTGGTCACGTAAGCCAGAGAAACACGACATCACATCAGCGCCAGCTGGACGTGCAACGGCAGCTTCTGGAGCTACTGGAACACCAGCGGCACCTTCTGGAACACCAGCAGTGACTTCTAGTTCATCATCAGACACCAGCTCACCATCAAGCGTGGGTTGATCACTAATTAAATATAGAAGATAAGACACTTTGAGGGTAGGGGTTAGCCCTTACCCTCTTTTTTTAGTAAAAGGAGAACAAAAACATGGTAGTAATTAAAAAACGTAGCAATGTCATCCCTGTAGATTTCGGTGAATTCCAACTTAACTTCCCAGTTTCAGATAGCAATATCCAACGAATGAAGGCCGTTGGTGAAGACTTGCAAGCTAAAGGCCAAGCGTTCCAAGACACTAATGACGAGGAAGCTTTGGGAGCTTTGAAGACATTGGTAGAAGATGGTTTCAATCAAGTATTTGATGATAAAGAAGCCTTTAATCAAGTCTATGAGTTTGCTGGCCAGTCAACGATTAACGCTATGTTCTATCTCATTGAAGCCATCAAAGGTATTTCAGAGGAGTTTGAAAACCAAAACTCAAAAGCAGCCCTCGATAAGTATTTGAATGCTTGATTTATCACGAAAACTAACAGATAAGTTAGTGATTGATGATAAAGAGTACGCCCTAGATTTGTCCTTTGATAACATTCTACGCCTCTTTGAGATGTGGCAAGATGCAGAGGTCCCAGAGTTTGTTAAGCCTCACTTTGGTATCCGTATTTTGACCGGTGAGACTTTAGAAGATTTCAGCGTCGAAGAAATGTCAGAGATATTTAACGAGGTCTTTGAAGAGCATATAAGCCTGTCTGATGTTGAGGATAACCATGTTGAGTACGACTTAGCTGGGAATCCGATGAAGACCACGGCAAGCGATGATACGAAACAGAGGGCTCCATACGATATCAGATATGATGGCGACTATATCTACGCGTCATTCTTGCAAGCTTACGGCATCGATCTATTCGATGTCCAAGGCGAACTCCATTGGAAGAAATTCAACGCTCTACTTTCTGGGCTACCAGAGGGCACCAAGTTTATGGAAGTTATCAAAATCCGGAAATGGAAGCCACAGAAAGGCGATTCAGCAGAATACAAAGAGGAAATGCGTAGGCTTCAGAAAGATTATGCTCTCCCTAACGAGATTATCGAGGAAGAAGAGGAGTACGAAGAAGAATTTTAGAAAGGAGGTAATAATCTATGGCAGATGGTACAGTCACCATCAAGGCGTTGTTTGATGGTAAGGACGCTGAAGGTGGGGCTAAACGCATTAAGGGAGCTTTAGAAGGCTTAAAAAGTGGAGCTGGTAAGGTTGGTTCGGTCTTTAAATCTGTTTTAGGTGCTAACTTAATCGGTGGTGCTATCATGGGCGGTATTAGTGCTCTTGGAAATGGCATGAAATCGATGGTTGGGGAGCTTAATAGCGCAACAAAAGCATGGAAGACCTTTGATGGGAACATGCAACAGATCGGCATGCCTACCGCCCAAATCAAGCAAGTTAAAAGCGAGTTGCAAGACTTTGCAACCAAGACCATCTATTCAGCGTCCGACATGGCTTCTACTTACTCACAGTTAGCAGCCGTCGGAACGAAGAATACAACCGAGCTTGTTAAAGGTTTCGGTGGTCTTGCGGCAGCGGCAGAGAATCCACAACAAGCCATGAAGACCTTGAGCCAACAAGCGACCCAAATGGCTGCTAAGCCTAAGGTTCAATGGCAGGACTTCAAGCTCATGATGGAACAAACGCCAGCCGGTATCGCAGCGGTAGCCAAGGAAATGGGTATGAGCGCTGATGAGATGGTTCAAGCTGTCCAGGACGGCAAGATTAAGACCGAGGATTTCTTCAACGCTATCGCTAAGGTTGGTAATAACCCAGTATTCAGTAAGATGGCAACAGAGTTCAAGACAGTTGACGATGCTATCGATAGCATGAAAGAGTCTATCGGTATTAAATTGATGCCACAGTTTGAGAAACTCAATCAAATCGGTATTAAGGCAGTCGTAGGGTTAACTGATGCTATTGAAAGAATTGATTTCGACAGTATCGCTGATAAAATCGGTAACGCTCTATCTTCGCTTTGGAAAGGTTTCTCGAATACAGGAGCTTTAAAAAATCTGGGGGCAACGTTCACATACATCTCAAGCTCAATCAAGCAACTATTTAGCAAAATCGATGGTAGTAAGCTCATGCAAGGCATTGGCTCAGTGTTTGGCGACATTGCTAACGGCATTTCGCAAGCTCTAAACATTGCCACGACCTCAGTTAGAAGTTTCATCAGCTCATTTGCTGATACTGGAGCGTTTCAATCGTTCAAAGCGGCAGTGCAAGATACTTGGAACGCTCTCAAGGCTATCGGTTCGTCGCTTGGCGAGGTTCTGGGTAGCTCACAAATGCAGTCAATCATTTCAGGGATTGGCTCAGCACTTGGAACGCTTTTAAACTGGATGTATCAAGCATCGTCAGCGATTTCTAAATTTATCAGCTCAATACCGCCCGGTATTTTAAACGGCATTACTAGCGGTATTCTGGCGATGGTAGCAGGTTTCATGACTGCAAAGGCTGGGATTTCAGCGGTAGGCGTTGCAATGAAGGGATTGGACTTCATCAAGAGTCTAAACCCATTCAAAAAATTCGGAGAGGATGCAGCAGAAGGAGCAGAGCAAGCTGCCAACAGTGCTAGACGTTCTAAGTCAACCATTACTCAGCTATTCAGCGGCATATCAAACGTTATCAAGTCGTCTGGTAATGCAATCAAGGGAATCTTGACAGCTATATTCAAAGGTATTGCTGAAACTTACAAAGGTTTCGGGCAAGGTATGAAACTTGCCTTGCAGGGGCTTAAAGGGCTAAGTTCGGCTCAAATACTTTCGTTCGGTGCTGCCGTAGCTATCGCCGCAGTCGGTATCGGTGCAGGGATTGGTATCATCGTGGCTTCATTCTCACTGCTAGCAAGTCATGCTAGTGGTGTTTCACAAATCATTGGCTCTATCGGTTCAGCGTTCGGAACTGTTGTCGAATCAATCGGTAAGGCAGCAGGGACTATCGTTGAAGCGTTTGGCACTGCCTTTGCCACGGTAATTACGGCAGTAGGACAAGCAGCGCCTGGACTTGCACAATTAGCACCGTTAGTTGAAGCGGCTGGCACTGCGCTAGGTAATGCAGCACCATTCGTGACAGCATTCGGAGCAGCGATAACGTCCATTTTGGGAGTATTGCCAACCGTTATTAACGCATTGACTAACTGGGTTACTGCCCTTGGTAATGCAATTAGTGGGGTGGTCGAGGCGTTCACTCCAATTGTTCAAATCATCAGTAATACAATCACGGCAGTAGCTCAAATCATTGCTAACGCTATCGTGGCAATTGCTCCGGTCATTTCAAACTGTATCGTGCAAGTAGCCCAAGTTATCGGACAATTTGGGCCACAGATTGCAATGGTTTTACAAGTAATCGTGCAAGCCATTAAAGCAACGGCACCAGTCATTATGACATTGATTCAAGGCATTGTGACAGTCGTTCAGACAATAGCACCGGTCATTAGTCAAGTGATTTCAGCCATCGTTACAGTCGTGCAAACTCTTGCGCCGATCTTGCAATCAATCGTTACTGGTATCGTTACTATCATCGGTCAGATTGCACCGATCATCTCAGCGATTGGCGGCGTGATTGGCACTACATTGCAAGGCATTGCTATCGTGGTTCAATCCGCTGGTATGGCAATTGCTACCGCTGCAATGGGTATCGGTCAAGGTATCGCTACAGCTCTTGGCGGTGTAGCAAACGTCATCAGTTCTATCGGTTCTGCTATTGGGACAGCATTACAAGGCATTGCCGATGTGGTTCAGTCGGTTGGTACATCAATCAGTACAGCTGCACAAGGTATCGGAGACGGTATCAAGTCAGCGTTCGAAGGTGTTTCAGAAGTGATTGAGTCAATGGGTAGTGCCATTAGGTCGGTACTCGATGGATTAGCTGATGTGTTCAATTCAATTGGGAATGCTGCTCAGAAGGCTGGTGCAGGGTTCAACCAGTTGGCTGACGGTGTTGTTAAAATTACCAACACCAGTCTTGGAGACATGGCCGCATCTCTTGCAGCGGTTGCTAAAGGTGTTGGGGCTATCGGTAACAACTCAGCAGGACTTGCTCAAGCTGGTACTGGTATGACTAAGCTCGGAGATGGCATGAGCAAGGTTTCTAGCTCAGCATCTAGTGCTGTATCTGGATTGACATCATTCTCAAGTACGATTACAACTATCCAATCATCATTCACAAACTTACAATCGCTATTGACAACGGCAGGTACTGCATTTAGTACGTTCTCAAATCAAGCTAGCCAATCGCTTGCTGGTTTAACGGCTATTGTAGCCCCTATCACTGCTTTTAGAACACAAATCACGACACTAGCACCAGCCTTAATGGTTGCTGCGACTGGACTAACTCAGTTCAGTACAGTTTCAATGACGCTTACTGCTAGCATGACTTCTATTAGCTCAAGCATGACTATGTTAACTACTAGCTTAACTATGTTAGCTACTCAGTTAACTATGATTACTACTAGCATGACCATGATGGCTACTAGCTCAACCATGTTAGGAACAAGTTTAACGCTTATTGGTACGCAATTCACCATGATTGGGACATCACTTATGATGCTTAACAGTCAATTTATGACGTTTGCCACTGGTATTATGCAAATGACATCACAGCTCATGATGGCAGGTTCAGCAGTGACCATGTTTGGTGCTCAACTAATGACCGCTCAGACTGGTTTCAGCATGGTTTCCATGATGGCTACCATGGTATCTAGTCAGCTTGCTATGCTTGCTAGCTCAGCTCAAATGGCTGGTGCTGGACTTGCTATGGTAAGTGCCCAAGTCATGATGTTAGCTAGCGTATTCGCTACTGTTGGAGCGGCAGCAATGACATTACAGGCAACTATGATGTCACTAGGTATGGCCGTTAGTGCAGGCATGATGTCAGCGGTGCAAGCTGTAACTGCTGGGTCTATGCAAATGTCTACAGCGCTAAGTTCTAGCGGAACTAGGATGGTCGCTAGCACACAAGCCTTCATGAATCAGATTGTTTCAGCAGTTCGAAATGGTATGAACCAAGTGGTAGCAGCAGTCAGAACAGGCGGCGCTCAAATGGTTTCAGCTATGCAGTCAAGCGGACAACAGTTGGTGTCAGTCACTCAATCGGCAGTTAACCAAGCAGCGGCTGCAGCAAGGTCTGGTTACGGAGCTCTCCACTCAGCTGGTGCTTACATCGGCCAAGGCCTTGCTAACGGGATGCGTTCTGCTCTTGGAGCGGTTACAGCAGCAGCCAACGCCCTCGTGGCTCAAGCTGAGCGTGCAGCAAAAGCAAAAGCCATAATCAAGTCACCGTCTCACCTATTCCGTGATGAAGTTGGTTGGTGGATTGGTCTTGGTATCGCTCGAGGTATCGACGATTCAGCCCCAGAGGTGGCTAATAGCCTTGATTACATCCGTGACCAAGTTAACGGCTTTAATGTCCGTGCTAACGCTATGCTTACTGGTGCCACCTCTAACATGGCTAGCCAGCTTAAGATGGAAGTCTTGAGAGACAAAACTCCAGACGCTACAATCTCAGCACGTCAAGAAGCCTATGCTGCTCACTCAGCTGGATTGCTTAATGATGTGATTGACGCTCTCGTAGATGTCAAGGAGCAAATTGCACAAGGCCAAAACATAGTGCTTGACAATGGTGCACTGGTCGGTGGTACGGTCAATAACTTTAACAGCGCCATCGATACGATTAAAACGTTGAAAGGACGACACAGATTATGATTACGAAAATCAAAGAATATATCACGTTTGGCGATTTTAATAGTCGTGATGCAGGTTGGTACCTTCAAAAGCGTGAGGCACCAACGCCAGACGAGAAAGAGATTGTTGAGTCTATCCCTTATATGCAAGGGGAACTTGATTTCTCCTCTGCCTTGGGTGAGCGTGTGTTCGAATCAAGAGAAATTACATATGAGTTCAAATTACCGTTCACGACTTACGAGAATCGTAAGATTGCTGAAAGACAGATTAAGTCAAGCATGACCACTAAAACACAACGGAAACTGATAGATACGCACGATAGACGCTATTACTGGCTTGGCAAGATTAAGCATATCAAGGTAGCAGACGACCCGATTAAGAAGAACCTGGTTGCTACCATCGTGTTTAAATGCTATCCGTTCGCATTCCACGAAGATGAGTATTTCGATGATGTTTGGGATACGTTTGACTTCGAAACCGATAATTCAACGTGGACTAAGTGGGCACTTGGATATGAGAAGAAGAAGACACCAGTCTATTTCGTCAACTCTGGAGATACGTCTATCAGTCCAGTAATTATCTGTAGCGAGGATATCACTTTGAAAGACGCTAGTGGGACAATTTACCATCTTAACAAAGGTGAGAATAGAGATTTCACCTTGACTCTTGACATCGGAATCAATTATTTTGAAGCACAAGGCAATGGTTCTCTAGCAATGCACTACTCTAACGAGGTGATGGCATGACAGTATCTTGTGATAGCATTGAAATCTTTAATGTCAGCAGCACAGGCTACGCTATCCGTGTCAAGGGGCTAAAGTCTAGCAATGGCATATCTGGGCTACAAGTTCCAACTTGGTCAGAGCATTCTGGGCAAGATGACCTTGTTTGGTACGACGCCTTGAAGTGGGGCGATGATTGGTACTGTACCATCAATTCAGTCGACCACAATAGCGACAGCGGTATATATCAATCTCACTTCTATGTAGTAACTTCAAATGGATCGAAGGAATACCTTGAAGGCAAAGAGGTAACAGTTCCTGAGCGTCCTGCTGGCTTAGCTAAGAAAGCAGGGTATGCCATCTATTGGTGGCCTAGCTTCCTTGATAGACGATGGGACAAGCTCAATCGAACTACGGCCACACGCAAGGTCATCCACGACCCATACAGTCCTCTTGGGAATAAGATTGTCCATGGTGAAATCAAGCAAGCCGTCAATAGCATTCACGAACTGGAATTTGCAATTCCCTTAAACCATACGATGTATCAAAAGATGGTTCAGTTTAAATCTATCATTGAAGTCGTCAATTTAAGGGATAATGAAGTTGAATTTGTTGGTCGAGTTTTGACGATGACCAATGAGATGTCAACTAATGGATTTGTTCAGAAAGTCGTTTGTGAAGACTTCCTGTCGTATTTCCACGATTCCGCTCAATGGTTCCAGAAACTGCCAAACAATGGAGCTGAGGAGTATTTTAAGATAATCCTTGAATCTGCCAACTCTCAAATCGAGGATTTTAAGCGGATAGCTCCTCGGAATATAACTGTTCGTGGGAAATCAAACCGTCCATACCGCTACATCGGATATGATTCAACTTGGGATACCGTGAAGGAACGCATCATCAATAACATCGGTGGATATCTCACGTTAAGAGAGTTCAACACAAGATTGTATGTGGATTGGACTAAAGAGATTGGGACTACAAAAGAAAGCCCAATCAAGCTAGGCCAAAACATCAAATCAGCTAGTCGAGAGGTTGATTTTGACGGCCTTGCCACAATTATCGTGCCAATTGGTGCGGATTTGCAAAGTCAAAACGAAGGGCAAGAGGAAGACCAAAGCCCAGACGTTTCACGGGCCCAACTCGACATACGGAGCGTGAACGATGGGAAAATGTATCTAGCTGATGAAGAGCTGATAAAAGAGTTTGGTTTCATTCGAAAATCAGTCATCTGGACAGAGATCGACAATCCTAGCATTCTATTGGCTCGTGGTAAGCAGTATTTGAGGAATCAAAAGATCGCACTAGCTAAATGGACAATCTCAGCAGTTGAACGCTATTTGATTGATAGTCGATATAGTAAGTTCAAAATTGGTAATAAACACAAGATTATCAATGCACCACTTTCCGGAATTGAAACATTGCAAATTTTAGAGAAGAAGATTGATATACTGAATCCACAAACGGTTGATTTAACTATCGGCTCACAATCTCAATCATTATCAGCGTATCAATTGCAGACACAAGAAGCTGATAGCTCTATTGAGAAACTCAAACTAGACCAGTCGATAGCTACCAAACAGAAGAAACTAGACCAGTTGAATACTCAATTATCTGCGCTTAAATCTGCTAGTCAGTCTAAGCCTGTCGAGCCAAAAGCTCCGAAAACGCTAGCAACTAATGCAACAGAATCCGATAAAGAGGCATACAACAGAGCTCTCGAAGATTACAAGCTTGCTAAATCTGACTATGATGCTAAACTTTCAGCATTTAACACAAGTCAGAGAGAACGTGCACAGCGTATCAGCGAGCTTGAATCTGAGATTGCACGATTACGAAATGAACTAGGAGGTGCTTAATGCCACAAACTGAAGCAGAGGGACGCTTGAATCTATATGATGATGTGACTCCCTTTGAAAAAACCGATAAAATTAGCGTCATTGTTGACGCTATCCGAAAAAAAACAAAAGGGGCCGATGTCCGTGAGGCCATAGCCCTTGGAATAGAGACTACATACGATGATGCAACTAAAAGCGGAAATACCGACATGGAAGTTGTTAAATCAAGAGACACCTTCAATACACTCTCAGAGCGTCTCGACAACATGGCCCAAAACCTTGATGGGAAAGCGAGCACGAAGTGGATTGAATCAAAACTTAATGCTATCTCCTCTAGTGCACCCAAGGCGGTTCTAAGCTCGCTGGAAGAGATTCAGCGTACTTATCCAAACGGCGCCAACGGTATAGTTGTAGCAAGCAATACAGGGAAATGGTACTACTTTAACGAGAGTGGTAGACGCTGGACTGAAGGTGGCGTCTATCAATCCAGAGGGTTGAATGTTGATGAGGTGACAGCCGATAACATCGACTTCACGGAATCAATTGAGCAACTTCTAAGAGATAAGATTGAAGGCTCAGTCTATCTCTGGAATAACACATCGATCGGTACATGGTCTTCTACTGGATGGCTTCGATTCATGCCAGTCCCAATAAAAAAAGGACATAAGTATTACTTATCAAATATCCGAGGAATATTTTCTTTTGCCATTTCAAGCGATGGCAGCAGACTGGTTAAGAAATTCTCAGAAACAGATGATTTGGTAACTACCGAATACATACCACCAGAAGATTGTATGCTCTATGTATCTTCTAAACCAGACGAGACCGCTAGAGTGTTTAACGCTTCGCTAGAAGAGCTGAAAAAAGCTAACGTTGACTTTTCAAATCTTCCAGACGGCTATATTTCGCTTAAAATTCCTAAATTGACGCTGAATGTCAAACCAGAAGAATTGAGTTTTGTCAACATCGTTAAACAGTTAGTTGATGAACGAACATTTAAAATCGGGAAGGCATGGTCTGGTAACGGAAATGGGACTTACGACGCATCTACTTGGGGCACTTATCCCAAGATATACATGCAAGCCGGGCAGACTTACGGCTTGAAAAATGTACGTGGGGTGTTCACTCACTTCTTCGACATATCAGGCAAGAAGCTTAAAACATTCTCTACTACAGACGTATTAGTTAACCGAGATTTTACGCCAGCTGAAAACGGCTATATTCTGATTAGCCGTTTGACGTCAGACAATCCTACGAAGGTCATCCAAGGCGGAAACGCTCAAGCTCATTATCTTGAGAACCTTGATTTTGGCTCTAGTGCCATCGCTTCTAAGGTGCCATTCGTCATGCCAGACACATCAAAAGTTCAATTTGGCTCAGACATCACTGGCATTGATACTACACAAGTAACGACGATTAACAATCTCGGATATATGAGCCCTACTAAAAAATGGGACAAGAGCCGTGGATTCATTGACACAATTGAAGTCTATGTCAAGGACGCAGGAACATACAATTTTGCCATCGGCAACATCGACCAAAATGATTTGATTGTTTCCCCTCGAGTGTTCCAGAAACAGCTTGAAGCAGGATATAATACACTGAATATCCGTGGTGAGGACAAGGAAATCTTCTTCGGTGAACAGCTATTTTTTGAATCTCATGATAATCGTGTCTATGCCTCTAAGGGCGAACGCAATTTAATTCAAGATGCTCAACATGTTACTAGCAACGCTGGGTATTCTGGAAAGGTTATGTACGAAACAGGACAAGCTATCCCTTTCAGCTATCGTGTAGCTAACGAGAGTGCTCTTGAAAAGGTTGAGACGCTGAAGCAGAAAACGGATAAAATCGAGCCTGTTGTTACGGAACTTGAGTTGTTCAAGAAAACACCGATGATAACAAGCCCAAACGGCACTAAATTCCGCTTGTTGGTTGATAATAACGGCAATCTATCGACTGTTTCAAACATTCCTAGCCGTGTAGCTGTGTTTGGTAACTCAATCTTGAGTCACCCTTGGCTTAAGGGTATGGGTATGGCTGCTAGTGCGCCAGATAAAGATTACTTCACACTCGTTAAGAACTACATCTTATCTAAGAACCCTAGCGCAGTGGTTGAGCGTGGTAACGGTGCGGATTGGGAATCCGACCCAAACAATCGACGTGGGACATTCGACACTAAAATGAAACAATCACTAGGCCCAGACACAGACATTGTCATCTTGCAATTCGGTGATAACTTGAACACTGACGAGAAGCGCAAGAACCTTGAAACAGACATCCCTAATCTTGTTAACTGGATTAGGGCAGCGTCTCCGAAGGCTCTAATCTATTGGGTTGGTATCTACTACGCCTCACCAGACTTTGTGGAGAGAATCAAGCGTATCTGTAAGCCACTGGATGTTACATTCGTCGACATCTATCAGTATTCTAAGGACGCTAAATACAAGTCTGAAATGGGCAAGGTGTTGAGACTTCCAGACGGCTCTAACTACACCATCACCAACGCTGGTGTGGCAAGTCACCCCGGGGATTTAGGACACAAGGCCATTGCGGACGAAATTATCAAGAATTTCTTGTTTTAAAAAAATGGGGGTAAAAAATAAAAGAGGTAAAGTACATTGAATATTTCTGATTTGATTGACCACCTTGCCCCTACCATCGGTGTGATCGCGACGGGCTGGTTTGGTATGAAAGCTAGCAAGTCAGCTAACTTAAACAAAGAGCAATTCAGTGAGCTTAAAGGAGAGTTAAACACCATTCAAGAATCGGTTGAAGTTGTTCAAGATTTAGGTAAATTCAACGGCGAGAAAATCAACGAGTTAAATGACAAGCTGGTAGTGCACGATGAAGCACATTTGGTAACTATGTATTTGCGCTTAGAGCGTGACATTACCAAAGAATTAGAGCGTGGATATACCACTGTTCACAATTCTGATGTGATCCACAAAATGCACTCTAGTTACAAAAAGTTAGGTGGCAACGGGTACATTGATGCCCTTTATAAAAAATACATTAATTTAGAAGTGAGGAATTAAACATGAAAATTAACTGGTCTATTCGTTTTAAAAACCGTACATTCGTAACACGCTTTGCACTCGCATTGGTGTTGCCAGTTTTGGCTTACTTTGGCATTAAATTTGAAGATATCACTAGTTGGGGGGCATTGTTTGGGCTGTTTGGTAAATTCCTATCAAACCCTTATCTAGTAGGTTTAACAGTGGTTAACGCCTTGAATATGTTCCCGGACCCAACTACTAAAGGTCTTAGCGATAGCGAACAAGCATTGAATTACAGTGAGCCTAAATAATGATAACAAGGAGGAAATAGAATGAGCGTACAACAATCTATCGTTAATAGTTTCATCAGTCGTCGAGGGTTAATCACATATTCAATGTTTGGTTCTCGAAACGGTTCAGACGGGACTGGAGACTGTTCTGGCATCATGTCGCAAGCCCTGAAAGAAGCTGGCATTCCAATCCAAGGCTTGCCATCGACGGTAACACTTGGTCAACAACTTGCAAACAACGGTTTCTATCGTGTTGCTCGAAACGAGTCGTGGGATGCTTTGACAGGCGATATCGTTTTGATGTCGTGGGGTGCTGACATGTCTAGCTCTGGTGGAGCTGGTGGGCACGTTGGTGTTATGATGGATGCTACATACTTCATCAGTTGTGATTACTCAACCCAAGGGGCGCCAGGGCAAGCTATTAACACTTATCCTTGGAATGACTACTACGGATGGAATCAACCAGCGTATATCGAAGTATGGCGCTATTCTGATTCAGCACCACAGACCAATAACCAAGCTAACACAGCGGTAGTGCCACAATCCAAAGCTTATTATGAAGCCAATGAGGTCAAATATGTCAACGGGATTTGGCAAATCAAATGTGATTATTTAGTCCCAATTGGTTTCGATTGGACTGAAAACGGGGTCCCAGTTTCAATGGTTAACTGGGTAGACGCTGACGGCAACGACTTGCCAGACGGAGCAGATCAAGACTTCAAGGCCGGAATGTTCTTCTCTTTCGCTGGTGATGAAGCCAACATCACCGATACAGGAGACGGTGGCTACTACGGTGGCTATTATTACCGACATTTCGAGTTTGGCCAATTTGGTACAGTGTGGCTCTCATGCTGGAACAAGGACGACCTTGTAAATTATTACGAATAGACCACGAAAACTAAAAAATAGAAAAGGAGTATA
>ERZ772956.1466-NODE-1466-length-16021-cov-5.710823_pt1 | contig 16021 bp, 13 predicted proteins | sample MGYA00580683_ERZ772956 | MGnify/ENA primary metagenome ERZ772956 (study PRJEB29015, sample SAMEA2738077) | human oral metagenome | biome: human oral; feature: human-associated habitat; material: saliva | place: China | collected 2212 ... | reverse complement strand
AATAGTACTCTCTTTTTCACTTTTATCATCTGATATAGAGCGCCATTAGAAATTCACTGTGAGGGATTAATAGTATTGTTTCGTGATTTCAGAAGAGAATACTACCCCAATCATAGCGTACTCGTCTTTGTATCTCTCGTAGAGTATCTCAAAATAATCATAATTGCTAACGTCACCATAGTCCAATTTTACAAGGGGCATTTTTACCTTGTCAAAATAATCATCTATGTAGGTCAAGATTAAAGAGAATGGACTATCAGGATCTTCCACTAATTCAGCCGATACTACATCATAAGGTAAGACATATTCAGTCCTACATTTGTGTAACAGCCTTTTGTTTTCTTGGCTATCCTCAATCACTATATCGTGCATTATAGCCTCTGTGATTTGAGATAGAGCATTGACCTCTGGGAGTGCAAATAAGGTCACGTTACTCTCTTGTGTTTTATCGTAATAAAATAGGCCACTATCTCCGAAAGGTATGGTATACAAATTGTTAATGAAATTCATAACGCGCACATGTAAACGATTATCTTTTGGCTCTGAAATATTATCAAAGACAAAGAAGATTGTATCTCCTCGATAATACTTCTCTTCAAAATATCCCAATATCTTACCAAATAGCTTGAAGTGAGGCTCTGTGTTTCTGTCATACTCAATAAAATACCTCTGACCTCGAACAAAGATAACTGCATCTGGCACAAGTGAAATAAGTTTTCGGTTAAACGGAAAAAAGTAAGTGATGTTCAATTCCCTAGGTGATAAATCTGTGCACTGTTCAACTATTCGTCTTCCGATTTTCAGCGCTAACCTTCTTGTATGATAATCATGTAGATGTATTTTTCTGATGCCATCTTTTCCGCCAGACATTTTGTTTATCTTGAGACTATAATGCGAATCTTTAAATTCTGTTACCTTTGTCAATTCAATAAGACCTGGGATCTCATGCATGATATCTAACAACCATTCAGCAAATCCTTTAGTAACATACATAAATTTAGTCTTGCCGATTCTGTAGTTGTCTTCAAAATGACTCAGTGGCATATTTCTATTTCCTATGAACGAATATAGTGTTCTGTTATTTAATTCTTTACCTGTGAGAATGAAGTACTGATCCAGGACCATTTCTCTTGAAAAATACTTTAAGCGAATTAAATGATACATGAGTAAGATTGTATCTCTTGTAAAATATATCCTTTCACTATTGGGGGTTGGTATATAATAAGCTACCGCATCTTTTGGGATCTTCTCTATTTTTTCTTTGCTTTTTCTTTGTTTTCTTTTAGCGTTCATAAATCATTTTTTCTTCTCTCTTTTTATCAAGTATGCTTCTTTCACTTTTCATATACCTGTATTTCAGACCAGTCTTCTTTGCTAAATAAATCAGCAATTCTTCTTTCCTCCTCGATAATATTCCCGTTTTTGTCCTTTTTTATTTCAAGTTGATAGACTGTTTCTGATATATAAAGTGTTAATTCTTGATCGATGTTATTCACTGCAAATTGCGGGAAAATGGGATAATCATAAAAGGCACGATCCCTTTTTCCATCGGGCCCTAAAAACTGTTTATATGAGACTACTCTGAGTTTGGTTTGAATACTCTCTATAAAACATTCAAACTGATTATTAGTATTATTCTCGTAAAGTTCAGTTGCATATTCTGATATAGCTGCAATATCTGAATATGAGATAGTTACGCTCTCTTGTGAGTATCTATTATGTATTATCTCTAATACTCCAAAAACAATTTTTACTTCATTCTTAGATAAAGTGCCTAAGTAGAAATGATCTGGCAAATCACTATTATGATGTATAACTGCTATGTACTCTTTTTTTAATTTTTTCATTGATTGTATGCCCCTTTTTTGTTTCTTATATATATTTTATCACGCCTCATTTCACATTCAAAGCTATCATAGCCCAAAACAGACTATGATAGCCGAAAACGGTTTCTTCTCAAAAATCAACTCATTTTTAGCAGCTACAGCACGTTCAATTTATAGTTCAAATTTTAATCATATTCTAAAACATAGTGAAAGTAGAGGTAATACCCTATAAAGTCACGTTGTTTTAAAATCGACTCTACACTTACAGGGACGTGAGTTTTCGGTTCTTCTTTTGAACCACTATGTTTCTCGACCTAAAAAACGATTAACCACCTCATTCCTATTTCGTTGTAAATCAAGCAATATCAAGGGGTTACAACAACCTTTTTTATCTAAGATGTTTCTCAGCCTAGAAAATAATTAACCACCTCAGTGCAATATTGATATAAAGCTAGTAGCATCAAGGAGTTAATAAACTCTTTTTCAATCTCTATCTTTCTCAAAGAAAAAGGGCTGCATACGCAAGCCCCAGCTCTTAATATAAGTCCAAATTACAAAAAATCGTAGATATCTGTCTGATGTGATGCTTTCTCTGCCTCTATGATTACCTCTGCAGTGGTTGGCGTCCTTCTATCCCTAATTACCATCTCATACCCGATAACTTTTCGTCCTTTTTTTACAGTTGTTAAATCTATATCAGCATTGAATTTCATTTCTAATTCTTCGCATGCAACCATGAGGGCATTTCTCTTAAACAAACCTGCTGGCCATGACTTCTCTTCACCTAAGAACCAATCTTGCCATTCCTCTAAACTCCCCTTAATGGTCGTATACTCTCGATTTCCTAAGCGATATGCTTCCCAAAGTTTCATCAAGATCAAAGAATACTTTGATTTCACATTTCCTAACTCATCCAAATGGAAAGAGTAGTAGTTTCTTTTCAATTCAAAAACTAAAGGTCCAGCATCTTCAGAGAATTTAAACTCTACAAGGCCATCCTCAATAAATCTTATTCTGCTGAAAAGTTGAGTCATGATTATTGAACGTCTACCGTCAGGCAATGTTTCAGGGATATATAGAGCTGTATTCTCATTAAGTCTCGAAAAAGCTTCTGCAATCCGTCTATAATTTTGACCGTTTTTAGTTAGGCCAAAGTGTTTCATAATGTCAAGGCTATGAACCGTAAAGACATCACCAACTCTACTATCTTTCGTTACAGATGAAAAACAGTAGTCTAAAACCTTGTGTTCAAAAGCTTTTAAATTACCAAAAGCTTTGGCCAAGTCATTCGCCTGGACAACTAAATAATTTTGACGAGAAGCTAGTTCTTCATAGATTTTACTGGATTTTCTATTTGATACCATCTTGTTTACCTTTTACTATGTTTTCTATTATGCTACATTCTATCAATTTTTAATTTTATAGTCAATAATGGGGTACAAAATAGTCAATAATAGGGTACAAAATAGTCAATAATAGGGTACAAAATAGTCAATAATGGGGTACAAAATAGTCAATAATGGGGTACAAAATAGTCAATTATTTATCTGTAAACCCTTGGTATTGCTGATTTTCTAAGGTCGACAAAGTAATATAAAGTAATATAAAGTAAGTCAGAAAGTAAATTAGAAAGTATCTTCTTAAGAAAAAAATCTATATTTTATTAAAAAAATAAAAAATCTATTTCTTATTTCACCACTTATTGTCTAGCCACTTGCAAATATAATGAACCAAAATTTCAACTTCAATAGCAATTAGAATATTAAAGATAATCTCCATTTTTATATCCTCCTTTTTGATAGATTTGCAGAGAGCTCTTCTACATCTATGATCGTATCATGAAAAAATGGGACTTTTTACGCTTTTCACTACAGCTTAAAATTTAAGACCCTATCAGAGCCTTTATTTTGGCCGTTAAGGGGGCTCTTGAGTGTTTTTCATAGTTTTACCCAGTCAACTTATGCAAAACGCAATACGAGGCTAAAATACGCCTTTTAAAACATTTATTCTTTGTCTTTTAATTACTACCGAGTTCTTTGCTTAATTAATAGAAAAACAGCCATGATTTTTTGAGGAAACAATAAATTAGTACTACTGGAAGAATTTTTAGGTTTTTGGGTGAATACTTGTCTTAAAACAAGTGCAACAGAGGTCAATTTGCCTGTATTACGTCGTATTATTTAACAATATTATGTGCTATAATTGTATTATATAGAACAAAGAGGTGGAAGTTTTGAGTGAAAAAATGACTGTCCTGAATATTAGGATGAGCACGGATGAAAAAGAAGATTTGAAGACCAGGGCTGGAAAAAATGGAGCCTCTATCAGTTCTTATGCTAGGAAAATACTCTTCCAAGAAGATAGCATAAGCGACTACAATGATAATACAAATGTAATACAAGAAAAGGATGAGCGTATATCAGACCTAAAAAGTCAAATAGATGATTACAAGAAGCAAATTGATCAGCTGCACACGATTATTTTGGCAACCCAGAAAGATAATCAGTTGCTGATTGAACAGAAGACTAAGAGATGGTGGAAGTTCTGGAAGTGAGGATTTCGTTTTGATAAATTTAAAAGAACAAAAGAAAAATGCCCGGGCGTTTATTAAACGTTGGGAAGGCCGTGGGAATGAGCGCCAGGATAGTCAATCTTTCTGGCTAGATTTGCTTCAGTCTGTATATGGTATTGAAAAACCTTCAGAATACATTACCTTCGAAGATAAAGTTATGCTTGATCATACCAGTTTCATCGATGGATTTATTGATACTACAAAAGTATTGATTGAGCAAAAGGGAGCAGACAAAGATTTAAATAAAGCTATAAAACAGTCTGACGGGACCTTCTTGACTCCGTTCCAACAGGCTAAACGTTATTCGGCTAATCTTCCATACTCTAAACGTCCCCGTTGGATTGTAACGTGTAATTTCAAAGAATTTTACGTTTATGATATGGAACAACCAAATGGTGAACCAAAAGTCATTAAACTTGCTGATTTAGATAAAGAGGCTTATCGTTTAGAATTTCTGATAGACAAAACAAATGAGCATCTGGAACGTGAGATGAAGGTTTCTATTGAGGCCGGAGAAATAGTTGGAGAGATTTACGAAGGGCTTCTCAAGCAGTACATTAATCCAGATAGTCCAGACAGTCTTCATGCCATCAATCAACTTGTTGTCCGTCTAGTATTCTGTCTTTACGCTGAGGATGCAGGTATTTTCGGACACCACATGATATTTCATGATTACCTAGCTCGTTTTAGCAGTCGTGATTTTCGTCGAGGCTTAATTGACCTCTTTTCAGTGCTAAACACACCAATTGAAGAACGCGATCCATACTTAGATGAGGAATTACTTGCGTTTCCGTACGTCAATGGAGGGATGTTTGCTGAGAATAAGCTGGAAATTCCAAATTTCACAGACGAACTTCGTGAGTTGATTTTGGAACATGCTTCATCTAGCTTTGACTGGTCAGAAATTAGTCCTACAATTTTTGGAGCAGTATTTGAGTCAACACTAAACCCAGAAACACGTCGAAGCGGGGGGATGCACTATACCTCTATCGAAAATATCCATAAAGTTATTGATACACTCTTCCTAGATGAGTTAAAAGATGAATTGAATGAGATTCGTCAATTCAAGCAATTTAAAACAGTTGAACAAAGAGCTAAACAGTTCCAATCAAAACTATCTAGTCTTACATTCTTTGACCCTGCTTGTGGTTCAGGGAACTTCCTAACAGAAACTTATATATCCCTCAGACGCTTAGAAAATGAAGCTATTAAGCTTTATATGGGGGATGCAGTAGCATTGGATTTAGGTCAGGAACTTGTTAAAGTGAAGCTGAATCAATTCTATGGTATCGAGATCAATGACTTTGCGGTTTCTGTTGCTAAAACGGCCCTCTGGATTGCAGAAAGTCAGATGCTGGAAGAAACTAAAGATATTGTGTTTGCGAATATCGATTTCTTGCCACTTAAGTCATATACAAATATTGTTGAAGGAAATGCTTTAGAAATTGATTGGGAAACTGTTGTACCTAAAGATCGACTAAACTATATTATTGGAAACCCACCATTCTTGGGATATTCTCTGCAATCACCTAAGCAAAAGGCTAATCTATTGAGCGTCTATGTTGACGAAAAAGGAAAAACGTACAAAACAGCCGGTAAAATTGATTTTGTCTCAGCATGGTATTTTAAAGCAAGCCTCCTAATGCAAGGAAGTTCTATACGAACTGCTCTAGTATCAACAAATTCAATAACTCAAGGAGAGCAAGTGTCTAGTGTTTGGAAACCACTTTACGAACGATTTGGGATTCATATTGATTTTGCCCACCAGACATTCAAATGGAATAGCGAAGCTAAAGACAAGGCTGCTGTCCATTGTGTTATTATTGGTTTTTCATGTACTGAAAATAATGGTGTCAAATTCTTATTTAATGCGGAAAACATTGAATTAGTCCATGAAATAAATCCTTACTTAAAACCTGGGAAAACCGTGTTTATAGAAAACATTAGCCATCCAATTTGTCCAGTCACCAAAATGACTACAGGAAATCGTCCTGCAGATGGAGGACATTTAATCATTGAAGCAGAAGAATACGAAGATTTTATCAGGAAAGAACCTAAAGCTCAGAAATATATAAAGCGATTGACCGGAGCTGCCGAATTCATTAATAATAAAGACCGCTATTGTTTATGGTTAGTAGATGTTTCACCTAAAGAACTACGTTCAATGCCACTTGTTATGAATCGTATTGAACTCTGTCGTAATGATAGGTTAGCAGGAGCTCCAGACCGTCAAAAATTGGCCGATACGCCTTCTATATTCAGAGAAACCAAAAATCCTAGCCAGTATATGGTGGTTCCTAGAGTTTCATCGGAAAACAGACGGTATATTCCTATTGGTTTTTTAGATGATAGTACAATTCCTACGGATTCTGCGACAATTATTGAAGATGCTTCTCTATACGACTTCGGTATTCTAACTTCTAATGTCCATATGGCTTGGATGCGTACGGTTGCTGGTCGTCTTAAATCAGATTATCGTTATTCTGCCAAAATAGTTTACAACAATTTCCCGTGGCCAGAAGTAACTGATGAACAAAAAGAGATGATATCTAAAACTGCTCAAGCTATTCTTGATGCACGTGCACTATATCCAGAGAGTTCATTGGCCGATCTCTATGATGAGTTAACTATGCCAGTCGAACTTAGACGAGCTCACCAGGCTAACGATAAAGCAGTTATGGAAGCTTATGATATGACAAAAATCGTAGACGGAAAGAAAACTTGGTTAACAGAAAGTGAAACAGTAGCAAGACTATTTGAGATGTATGAAGAGATAACAAAATAGACCTAATTTAGGTCTAATTTAGGTCTATTTTTTGTATAATGGGCTCTAATTTGCGTTTTTTCATACAAAAAACACGCATTTTTGATGCTGACATGGTAATTCTGCGTGTTTTTTAGATTTTTTCGCAAGCAGCACATCAACCAAACTCCTAGGGCCCCAACGACTTACGCGAATTCCATGACCCAACTTTCCGAAAAAGACCAATTTTTCGGAAAGTTGGGTTGGCATCTGTAAGATAGAGAAATAGTTTCTAGTATTGACAGCATTCAGTCCATATGTTATAATAATTTAAGAGGTGTAAAATGTACATAGTACCACATTTACATCTTTTTTTAGTCTAGGTCTGAATTCAGATGTCCTCTTTTATATTTCTCATGAATCTAAAGAAGGAGGACTTATATGAGAAAAAAACAAGTATTTAAATACGCAACTTTACTTGTTAAAGTTGCATTGACACTTTTACTAATGAAAATATTAGATAAAGAGTCGTTTATTGCTACTTTAATTATCTCAATTCCAGATTTTTGGAATTCTCTACATTCGGATTATACACAATTAGATGATGTAGCACAGAATGATGAATATAGTAAGTTTCCAAAAGAATTGCAAGTGGGTATTTCTTTGCTGCTAACATTCTTTTTACTTCTGTTGCTTCAACCCAAAAACTTCGATGCTTCGTTGTTGAAGATATTAATCAGTAAATCTGAATTAATACTTCAGTTGATTGTTAAAATCTTAAACAAGGTATCAAAAAAGCGATCACAAAGGTATCGAAACATTCGTAATCGCTAATGTCGCTTCGAATAGAGGACATGAATTATATTTATAAGTTACCCCCATAACCTATAAATTAAGGACCTAGTAATGAACTTCCGTTTGACGGAAGTTTTTTTGTAAACATTTTATATAAAATATTGTCGTGTTAAATAAAAACACTATACTAGTATATCACAATTGAATATTTTTTGTCAATTTAATATCCTAAATTTTCTAATATTTCCGATTTAATCTTTTAAAATATCAGTTAAACTAAAAAACTTCGTCCCTATCAATCCCAGGATAAGGGTACTGATCATTTAAAATACGATTCAAACAGTCAATGCTAGATTGTAGATGAAAGAGTTCGCTTTTGATTGCTGCTGTATCAGATATTTCTGCTAATCAACCACAATGCAGTTACATATGCCAGATTGTCTTTTGGATATTTTTTTCTTTTAAATTTTTCATGTTTAGATTATATCTTGAAAAGTCTTATAATTTTGATATTCTTTAAATAGATTTTCGAACAAGTTTTTGTTGTAAAAAAAGATGTAATCAAATTCTTCAATTTCATCAGCAGATATTTGTGGAATAACTTTTGTTTTATAATCTTCAGCTAAATCTGACTTTTTGCTATCTAATTTTAACATGAGTTCAAGGGGTACATCTTTCGCTTTAAAAATATTTTCTAATATGTAAAAATTGTCTTGATTAAGCACAGCTTCACGTAAAGTAGCTTGTCTAGTATTTGTTAAGGTTTTATAGATATCATATAGATCTCGAGCACGTGTTTTATCACCGACCAACTTGTAATCTTCGAGCTGCTGACAGGATGCTCTTATTTTCTCATAGACAATCATTAATGGACTATATAAATAAATAGTTGTTCCTTCTAAATCATAACTTTTTTTATCATCAACATACTCATCATAGCTCAAATCTATTTCTATCTTTTTTTTATTGCCTTCTAAATCTTCTCCGTATTTACTTAGCTCCTTCATATTATCAGGATCCTGTGAATCTATTTTATCTTGATGCTTTTCTATATCGACTATCGTAAAAGAAATCTTATATCCTCCCCAAAATGGAGGCAAGTCTTTTTTCCTTTTTTGAGGTTTTTCAATGAATTTAAATCCAACAACTAAAAAACCAACTTGCTGAAAGGCATCGAAAATTAAAGCTCGTAATTTTTCCCCTTCGTTCTCTTTTTGATATCTTATAGATTCTTTGATTGAGAAATCTAAATCTTGAGATGCGCGATCAGTTATATCATAAAATTTTAAAGCATTGCCACCTTTTAGAACTAAATCTTCCTTCAGGTCATTATCTGAGTAAATTGCTTTTAAAATGGTATTTCTAATTTCATCTGGCGTCATAAGTAACTCCTATAAAATACTGTATTATACTCTATATTATAGCATTATTGAGTAGACAATGTATCGAAGTCCTCTTGTTTTTATTTTTTTTTATTGTATAATAAAGCTATGGTATATATACCATAGCTTAAATATGTAAAAATATATAAAAGGTATGGTATATATACCATACCTTATAGATAAATTATTTACCTCAACTAATCCAGGAGTTTCTAAAAATGGTACTTACAGATAACGAAATTGAAAAAATTTTATTAAAGCATGGACTAAAAAAAGACGTCTATGGTTTTATAAAATACTCTGACGAAATTTTATTAGAAGCCAAAATAAATTTTGGAAATATTTTAAATAGAACTTCTATAATAACAATTATTAATAAATTTAAAGATGAAGTAGAAGAAGGGAAAAACACAAGAAAACTTAAATCAAAGGCTTCGTTGAACAAATTTCTCGAGATTATCGTGGATAAGCTGGGACTTTTTAAAACCGTAAAAATTATGAATGAATACAGAAGTGATTACGTCAATCGTTATATAGTATCCGATGCTTATGTTTCTCCTTATGAAATTGCTTTATCATTACTATCTCATTCTTTTTTATCTCATTACAGTGCTATGTATGTTCATGACCTAACTATTAATAAACCTAAAGACATTTACATTAACAGGGAACAATCAAAAAAAAGTCCTTATTCAGGGGATGGCAATTATATATCTCAAGGTCGTATTGATTATGCATTCTCAAAAAAAATGCGACGTACAAATATGATTTACTCTTTTAGTTACGACGATACATCTTATAAAGTACACGTCCTAAATTCAAAAAATACTCATAATACAGGCGTTATAACTAAGGAGGTCCTTGGGTTTTCAAAGCCTATCAAAACCACAAATATTGAGAGAACGCTAATTGATGCTATGGTAAGGCCTGGATATAGTGGAGGCGTTTCTGAAATTCTTGATGCCTTTATTCGGGCTGAAAATATAAATATTAAAAAAATTTGGGAGTATTTAGAAAAATTTAATCATTCTTACCCATATTATAAATCACTTGCTTTTTATTTGAAGAATGCAAACTATGATTACAAATCAGAGTTTGAGAAATATAAGAGTGATCCTAGAAATCATTTGACATTCTATCTCGACTATCAAATGATAAACCCTAAGGAAGATAAAAGGTTAGGTTTGCTCTACCCAAGGATTATCGATAACATTTCTGACAAACACTAATTTTTCGGAAAGTTGTTTTGTTTTGATAGAGTAAAAGTTGATTTTTTAAAATGTATATAATATAATTACTCTAGCAGTATTGCTGAAGACGGACCCTTTCACAAATAGAAGGGAGCCTGCGTATGAATGCTAAGATTTAGTAAACTAAAAGTAACAAAGTCAAAGTCGAATTACCAGTCTCTCCTACCAAATAAGAAGGGGAGACTGGCAAAAAATGTCTACATTCGAAGCCGTCTCGCTGGTACTTGCCTTTTTGGGAATGTTACTTAACGCGGGATTATTTGTTGTAGCTATCATTGCGCTTTTCTCAAAAGGAAAGCATTAGTCATCTTCCGTCTACAACGTAAACACCTGTAGACAGAATTGTTAAATAGTGTGTTCGTTTTTAGCAAAACTGTAAAGAGAGGTCACCAACCTCTCTTTTTTTGTGCGCTTAAAAATAAAATAAAAAGACGTCCTACGTAAACACCTGCAGACGTCTTTTTGCATTTGTTAAATAGTGTGTTCGTTTCACAGTTTTAAGCAGGCACCACCCTGCCGTTAAAAATAAGCAATAGCTATATTTTTAACAGACTGTTTAACTAAAACTATATCTAGTTTATATCATTTCCCACGTGCTGTCAACGATTTAGCGAAAAATTTAGCGAATATTTTAGAAAATACTCTAGAGAAATTTTAAATTTCTTTTTTAAATTGTTTAAAAAACTTCTCTACTATCAATTCCTGGATATGGATCTTGATCATTTAGAATCCTATTCAAACAGTCTATACTAGATTGTAGATGAAACAGTTCGCTTTTTATCGCTGCCAGATCAGATGATTTTGCTAATCGACCACACTGCCGTTGCAGATGCCAGATTGTCTTTGGGATATTTTTTTCTTTTAAATTTTTCATACTTTGATTATATATTTTTCAATTCTAGTGTGTTGTAAAAGCCCTGAAATGCTAGAATTTTCATCTCAACAATAAAATAATTAAAATTTTTTAAAATATCCTTGACATCTTGTACTAATTAGTATACACTAGCATTACTAGCTTAACTAGATAATTCTAGCTCTACTAGCGAAATGATTTATTTTTTTAATAAGGAGGCCAAAATTATGGCAAACAAACATGAAGTCAATTATCTCGTAGCTTTACCTGTCGTAAGTGTTGATTTCCAATCAGCAAGAGAAGTCCTGGATGCTCACTTAGAGAAAGCTAACGAAGTGGGCTCTGTATACTTCAGCACAAGTAATAGAATAGACACTAAGAAACTTGAAAAGGTAACCCAAGTATTACTTGTAAGCAAATTATTTACTTACATTGCTGATTTAGTCAGCTATGACTATTTTGAAGAGAAATCAGCCCCTTCCGACGTTGCTAGTTATGCTCCAGCAATTTTCGCAGAGGATCAAGACAATCATTGGTTAAAACTAGCAAATATAAGACCAATTAGCCTGGATGAATTGAATACTTTTGAAATGGTAAATAAAAAAGTACAGGCACAATATAATGGTGTCGGAAACTACATTAAGAATACCGGACGACTACAAGTTTTCTATGCAAAAAAAGAATTCTAACCAGGGTGTAAAACTTAATTTTATTTTTTATACTGCAATGACTTTATTCAAATAATTATTTAAAAGTTTCAGTACAAAACTGAGACTTTTTTTCTATCAATTTTTTTGAAAAAGCGAACTAGTTTAGATTTTAAAATCACTATTTTGGACAGTATTTTTTTGGAATAGATTGTGAGTAGTTTTTACACCCTCTAACTCCTTGATACATCTACTTGAATCCAGTTTTTCAAACAGGGGGACTTATACGGTAAATTTGGGTTGTTTTTTATAAAAGTCTTGCTGAAAGTTAAAAATAAGTGTTTAAAAGTATGTATAGTCGAGATATCAAAGAGGGAAAATAGAACTTTTTTCAAACAATACTTTGGCTTATTATTTTCATAATCTTCATGAAATAAAAAAAGACTTTTTTGCCAGGTTCTACTTTCAAATATACACCTCCCGCTCCAGCAAAAATATCTTAAAAAGGAGAACATTTTAGACCAATATTTTCTCCTACATTAAGTCAAAAAGTATTTAAAAGTTTAAGTATAAAACTGGAACTTTTTTACAAACTTTTGCATCAATTATCCTCCTAAAAGCACAACAGAAATTAAGTTTAAAACTTCTATTTTGTCCTATATTTTTAAGGAAGCATTGGACACTATTTCGACACCCTCTAAACCCTTGGTATGACTACGTGCATCCAGTTTTTCAAACAAGGGGACTTATATGGTGAATTTTGGTTGATTTTAATAGCTTGGTGATGAAAACTGAAAAATAGATGATCAAAAATAGAAAAAAGGTACGTGTAAAAAAGGAAAATAGTGCACACTTTAAAAAATACGATTGGTTATTTTTAACTCTCTCATCATTGAAAAAAAGATTTTTTAACATGTAGTTGAATTTAATTATATGCCATTTAATTCACTCAAAATATTTTTAAAAAGAGAACATTTTAGACCAGTAATTATATCCTGTACATGGTAGATAAAACTCAATTTGTTTATGCTGCAAATTCTTTTATAAAGTATTCTCTAACAAATATTAAAATGGTTTAAAGTTTTCTATAGTTCTCCATGAACATCTAACACATACAGAGAGTAATTCCCACGAGATAATAATTTTGACACGTGAGCCAGCACGTGCTAAAATAGACTTATCAAACAGTTAGCTAATGCTATCACCAAAGCCCCAAGGAACTGCCATTCCCTGGGGCTTTTTTTACGTTATTTTTGTTTAACGGGTGATAAATATTTTAGTGTTTATGATCTAGGTATTTGCAAATGAAATACGCTATTACATTGATTAAAACACCAATGAATATTTCAAACAGTTGAGCCAATGAATCACCTCCTCTCACCTTCTAAATAGACATAAAGAAGGAGTTACAAGGTGATTATAACACATGATTTTTTAAAAGTTCATACTTTGTGTCAATGATTGTATTTAATTCAACAATATTTATTTTTACCACAATATGTTGTGCTTGAAGTCCAAGATTTGTACTCTCTATATCCAAGTAAATCAAAGTATGATAGGTTAAGTTCTTTTTTTTCTAAACTAGATATTTATAAACCTATTTCATATTACTTTATATTACTTTATAATACTTTGGGGTTCTGTTAAAGCGCTATAAATTAGGTTTTTTTAGCAATACATGAGAAAAAAGTGCGCGATACATGAGAAAAAAGTGCGTGAATTTGGGTACATATTACTTTTCTCTTTGAGTCAGATCTAAAAAATCCTTGTTTTTCTCCAGTAAAATGCACGAATGAGTCTGTTTTAAAATGGCTGCGGATAAAGCTTTTCCAAAAATACTCTCTATCAAACTTATTATTCCTGATATTTTTGGAGCAGTTAGTGGTCTTCTTTTGAAGTCGAGAAATAGAGAATCACTAGTATTAGTAGCTACCGATTTCTCTCTTTCTTTAATGTACGGTGAGATATAGTGGATAAATTCACTTAAAATAGGTTTCTTAATCCGTTCACCTTTAGGAGATGTAACTGTTAGCGTCTGTTTGTGTAAGTCAATATCTCTATAAGTAGTTTGCGCTAATTGTTCAATATTAACTCCAGTTCCAGCAAGTAAAGCGATGATTGCTAAATCCATGTCTTTATTTTTCAGCAATTTAGATGAACCTGCTGCTTCATCAAGGAAGAAGTCATAGGGACTCGTAGGTTTCTCATTCTTATCAATTTCATCAAAAAAGTATAGCATATGTGGCAAATCATAATGAACTACTCGTACTGTGTTCCCTGCTTCTCTTTTTGATGTAAAAAGAGAAAGTATGCCATACTCATTGATCCATTCGTTCATAACATTACGGTAGAAGTGTGGGGCTTTTCTGTTACCTGAGAATGATACAACAGTGTAGTAGTTCCAAAATGAGTTTAAGACACTAATAAATCGTTTTTTTCCGTCTGGTTTTAGCTCTAAAGAGTTGACATAATCTGCAACAACTTCTACAGATGTTTGCTCTAAATCATCCATGGTCAATTCATTAGTGGCCTTTTTAAGATAGTTACTCGCGTAGAAATCGAGGAATTTTTTCAAGCTATTTAGCTTACGATAGTTGTATAAGTCTCTTGTATTTGTAGTAAAAAAATAATCTACATATAATCGAACGGCAGGAGAGCAAGAACCCTTTAATTCATCATATTTTTTATCTAATTTTGTCATAATTTAACCCTGTAATTTTTATATATTACTAGAGTAACAGAAAACCATGGGCAAATCAAAGTATGATAGAGAAAACTTGATTCGAGCTATCGAAGTCGAGTTTTTAGTTTAATAGGCTGCAAATTTTACAGATAAAAGAGCATCTCGTTAATACGAAATGCTCTTTTCTAGTTGTTGGTTACAATTAGCTTATTTTTTTTTGCATAGAACACTTGCAATCGTCCTGTATTTTCAACATAGTTCCCAACACCATCGTATTTTTTTTGGGCTTCCTTGTTTATCATTTGAAAAGTATTCAATTCATCCAAGCTAATTTCCCTGATATTTTTAAGTTTCAGCCAGTGATAATCTTGATCGTCTGCAAACAGGCTTGGAGCATAAACAGCAGCATCCAAAGGAGCTGATTTTTTATTAAAATATTGGTAAAGTACCAAATCAGCAATATAAGTAAATTCTTTACTCACAAGCAATATTTTACTTACTTTCGTAAGTTTTTTAGGATCCATTCTGTTACTCGTGCTGAAGTATACAGAACCGACCTCGTTAGCTTTCTCTAAGTGAGCATCCAGAACTTCTTTTGCTGAGCAAATATCAATCCCGACTACAGGGAGAGCGACGCTATACGTAACAGCCATAAATTTGACCTCCAGTAAATAATATTTTCAGATATGCTAGCAATACCCTAGAATATATCTAGTGCAATACTAATCATATATGTTCTAGTATATTCTAGCAAAAAATAGATAGAAGGTCAATAGGAAATCGAGTGATTAAAAAAATTTTTTAGTTATTTTATTGTTTAACCCCAAAATTCAACACTTCAGGACTTTTCCTCCCTTCAATAGCTTTTCAAGATATAATCTAAATATGAAAAATTTAAAAGAAAAAAATATCCAAAAAGTGCTCTGGCATATGCAACAACAGTGTGGTCGATTAGCAAAAACATCTGATATAGCAGCGATAAAAAGCGAACTGTTTCATCTGCAGTTTAGCATAGACTGTTTGAACAGAATTCTAAATGATCAAGATCCATACCCAGGAATTGATAGTAGAGAAGTTTTTTAGTTTATCTAATATTTTAAAAGATTAAATCGAAAATTTAGGATATTAAGTTGACAAAAAATATTTAATTGTGATATACTGGTATAGTGTTTTTATTTAACACGACAATATTTTTATATAAAATGTTTACAAAAAAAACCCCCGCTCAGCGGAAGTTCCTTACTAGGTCCTTAATTTATAAGTTACTGCA
>ERZ772956.1464-NODE-1464-length-16026-cov-14.546866_pt1 | contig 16026 bp, 10 predicted proteins | sample MGYA00580683_ERZ772956 | MGnify/ENA primary metagenome ERZ772956 (study PRJEB29015, sample SAMEA2738077) | human oral metagenome | biome: human oral; feature: human-associated habitat; material: saliva | place: China | collected 2212 ... | reverse complement strand
GAGAGGATTTGGATTTGATCTATACGAATCCAAAGAACCACATTGTTTGTTTTATTCCTACTTACCAGCCTGGTGGTGGGGACAGTACGAAGTGCTATTTCGTAGATGGCCGTGAAGAACTGGTCAATCTGCCGATGCGCACCATTACGCGGGAGCTAGCGGTACAGGAAGGGCTAAGGCCCAATTATATTATGACCAGCGACGGTCGGCGCAGTAGCTATACATCGCCTAAGACCTATGGTCCGCATTTAACCTTTGCCCATATCAAATGTCGGCGCCCTGTCGGCAAAGACGTGGTGTACGGCCTCTTTAACGTGGCTATACCTTATGAATATATCGTTACGGAAGGTCCGGAACCCGATACGAGCTATATTCACGTAGGGGACTTCGCACCGATTCTGGTGTACCAATCCCCGCGTCACGTCAAACACAAACTGAACGAAGCCATGCTAGAACACTGCAACTACGTGCGCAAAATGCTAGCCCGCATCAAACTCAGCCAAAACCCACAAGTTGTGGCCGAACTATTTATCGCCTGGAGAGACCTAACGAGATAACACGTTAGGGGTGAAAGTAGAGTTAAGAGGGGAGAGAAAAGGAGGAGAATATAGGGAGAACAACATACGGGAGACATAAAAATAGGTGATCATTAAAACAAAATAAATAACTTTCACTCTGGATAAAAACCACCCCATATAGGGGTGGTTTTTTTATATGCAAAATATGAAAATTCATTCATGATTGAATTAAAAGTTATATGAGTAAAAAAATACCTATATTATATGATAATGTATATAGTAACAATTATACTGAGCGATTTAATAGGTTATTATTCTTGAGTAAATGAGTTTATTACATGAAAATAATGTGAATTTAATCACGAATTATGATAGAATTAGAGTAATTATAACTGACATAATAAATTTCATATAAGGGGCATAAGGTATGAATGTTCAAGTTGTTGAGCCTAGAGCAGATATTTTAGTTGAGTCGACGCGATCTATCGGATATACATTTGAATCTGCATTGGCAGATATTATTGATAACAGTATTGGTAATGGTGCTACACATATAGATGTTAGATTTTCTAGTATCACTCCTAGATACATAGCTATCTTAGATAATGGTTGTGGTATGACACGAGATGAATTAATTATAGCTATGCGTTATGGTAGTAAGAATGTAAATGACCAACGTGCTGAATCAGATTTGGGGAGATTTGGTTTAGGTCTAAAAACAGCCTCTCTATCACAATGTAGAAAGCTAACTGTTATTAGTAAGAAAAATAATGTTATATCGGCAGCATCATGGGACCTAGATTTTATAATTGAGCAACAAGGTTGGTCATTAAAGGTTTATAATTATGATGAAATGGTAAGTCAATATAAGAAAGCTATTCCTGGAATTTTAGATCAACTTAATAGTTATGAATCGGGTACGATTGTTATTTGGGAAGATTTTGATAAGATGCTTGAAGGTGCTATTGAGCCGGATAATCTATTTGATGAAAAAATATCTATTGCTCGATCACAATTAGAACTTATTTATCATAATTTTTTAGATAAAACGAGTAAAAGTCCTATTGAAATAAGATTTAATTATCTTCCGTTAGTAGCTAAAGACCCATTCTTAACAAAACATCCAGGAACACAGCCTCTATCAGAAGAATATATTGATTTAGAAGGACATAATATTAGGGTAAAACCATATATTTTGCCGTACTTAAATAAATTAAGTCCTAGTGATATTGAGCTATTAGGTACGTTAGATGATTTGCGAAATAAACAAGGGATATATGTTTATCGTAACAACCGCTTAATTATTTGGGGAACTTGGTTTAGACTTGATACTAAAAATGAATTGAATAAACTAGCTCGTATTAGAGTCGATATACCTAACTCATTAGACCATATTTGGGATATTGATATAAAAAAATCCACTGCTAGCTTGCCTAATTCGATTAAACAAAACTTAAAGTTTATTGTAAAACGTGCTATAGGCTCAAGTGAACGTGTATATACTCATCAAGGAAATAAGTTGATTAATGATGAGCATGATCATGTATGGGAATTGAGAAAAACAAGGGAAGCAACGTTCTTTGAAATAAATAAGGAACTTCTTATTTATAAAGCATTCTTAGAATCTTTATCTACAGAACAAGCAAAACAATTTAAAGCACTCATAAAGCTTATGGAAGCTACAGTTCCATTTAAAGCTGCATATACTTTGTTAGCGAAAAATGAAGAAACATTTGATAAAGATTATTCAGATGAGGCTAAAAGTATAATAGAAGAGTTGTCTAAAATAGGTAATGTAGATGTAAATATATTATATAAAGAACTCAAAAATATAGACTTTTTTGTGAAATATTCTAAATTATTAGATTTGGAGTGATGTTTTATGAATGAGATACAAAAAAATATTCTAAATATTCTTATACCTCTTGTACGTATTCAATTAGCTCAAGATAATACTGTTGATGAAAAGCAACTTGATGAATATATATGGGATACTATTAATCTTCTTAAATATAAACCAGATGAAATAGAATTTGATGAGATTAGAAAAGAATTACATCATAGGTTTATTGTAAAGATGAAGCGAGGCATAGCAATAGTAAATGAACCTGATTATAAAGATTGGTATTCAACATTTAATATTGATTCTAAGTTATCTTATTGGGATAGATATAAAAGATATCTATCTTCTGATGAATTAGCTTTTCCAGAAAATGTTATAGACTCTATTGATCAATCAACAACTGATATAGTTAATTTACTTGGCAAACCTAGTGAAACGAGTATGTTTTCAAGAAAAGGGCTTGTAATTGGTGATGTTCAATCAGGAAAGACTGCGAATTATATTTCGGTAATAAATAAAGCTGCTGATGCTGGTTATAAGGTTATAATACTTTTAACTGGAACAATTGAGAAACTTAGACAACAAACACAATCTCGAGTAGATAAAGGATTCATAGGCGTAGATACGTCAAGTTTAGAACAAAATGAACATAATCTTGTGGGAGTAGGACTTTTTAATTCTAATCTAGAAGTTGGTGCGTTTACTTCTATTCTTAAAGATTTTAATAAGTTTATATTAAGATCTTCAAATTTACCGCTAAATACTTTATCTAGCCCAGTAATTTTAGTGGCTAAGAAGAATAAAACAGTCTTAAATAGTATAGCCAAATGGTTTGAACGAGAAAAAAAGGATTCAGTATCTAATAAGATTAATTGTTCTCTATTACTAATTGATGATGAAGCCGATAATGCTTCTATTAATACAAATAGTCCAGAGACTAATCCTACCTCCATTAATAATTGTATTAGGAATATCTTAGGTTTATTTATGCGATCTAGTTATATTGGATATACTGCAACTCCATATGCAAATGTTTTTATTGAGCCAGACACAAAGGAGTCTATGGAGCATGGAGACTTGTTTCCTAAAGATTATATTTATGTCTTAGAGGCACCGAGCAATTATATAGGGGCAAGAGAAATATATTCTGAGGATGGTAAATATAAATCTATGTATAGAGAAATTAATGATTTTGAATCATTTCTTCCCTTAAAACATAAAAAAGATTATGAGCTACCTTTAGATATTCCTTTATCATTGAAAAAAGCAATTATATCATTTTTATTAGCTAATACTATTCGTGATTTAAGGGGAGACACAAATACACATCGATCAATGTTAGTTAATGTTAGTCGCTTTATTTGTATTCAAAATGATCTAAAGGATTTAATTAATACTTTCTTTTCCTCTCTTAAAAATGTAATTCAAAACTATATATTAGATTCAAATTATATTAAGCATCCTTTATTGTGTTTAGTTGAGCAGACGTATAATGAAGAATTTATAGCTAATGGTGATTTTAAAGAAGATGAAAAAGTTAATTGGAATTTAATTAGGTTACAATTATTTGAATCAATAAAAACAATTAAAGTTGAGTCTGTTAATGGTGGCAATGCTTCTAGGTTGTTAGACTATACTGGATATAAGAACGGATTGAGATTGATTGCTATTGGAGGTTTAAGTCTATCACGTGGTTTAACTTTAGAGGGTTTATGTATTAGTTATTTTTATAGAAATTCTATTATGTATGATACATTAATGCAAATGGGGCGTTGGTTTGGATACAGATCTAATTATGAAGATCTTTGTCAGGTTTGGATGTCTGAGGAATCGTATAGTTGGTATCAACATATCTCTGATGCAACTGATGAACTCAGATCTGAAATAAAACGTATTTATTACAGTAATCAAACGCCTAAAGACGTTGGTATTAAGGTTCGCTCAAGTGAAGGTGCACTTATAATTACTGCTAAGAATAAAATGAGAAGTGCAAGTGATTTTGTTTCTGATATTAATCTTAATGCAAATTATTTAGAAACCGTATATTTTTCTAATGATAATCAAGTAAATACAGAAAATGTAGAACAAATAAATAAATTCTTATTTATTTTAAATGATAATGGATATAAGGTTGCGGATCCAAATAGTGAATTGCTCTATAATCAATCAACTAAACAAATTCTGAACGTTGATAAGAAGTTTATAGTAGGGTTGTTAAAACATGTAAATACTCATCATATGAATTATAAATTTGATGCAAATAAAATTGCAGATTTACTTGAAGAGAGTGATGAGGATGTTTTAAATCATTGGGATGTTGCTTTTGCTAGAGGTAAATCACTGAAATCTTTTAGTGTTTTAGGTGAATTTATACCAGTAGTTGGGCGTACGATGATGAAGTTTGCTAGAGGGGTGCTTGGGTTTAGAAAAAAACGTCTGGGATCTCCAGGCGTTGTTACCAGTGGATTGACAAAGGGCGAGCATCATCAATTTAAAGAATTTCTAAAAAATAAAAAATTAGATGTAGATTACACAGAAAAAACTATTCCGGATGAGTTATATTTTTCCTTGGGATTTAAACGTAGGCCTTTATTAATTATTTATCTAGTCGATTCAAACTTTAATAATGATACTAATGGTAATCAATTATTAGTAGGTCTTGCATTAGGTATACCACAATTGAAAGAACCAAAAGGTCTGAATTATAGTTATAAGGTTAATTTGAGATGGGCTGCAGAAAACTTTGGTGTTGATGAAGAGCTAAATGTACCTGATGATATGGGAGAGATAGATGATTAAGGATGAAAGTTATGAGATTAGAGCAAGATTGATTAATCCTAAATGGCCTTTAAGAATCTATAAAGGCTTTTATGGGCAAGGGTACCGTATTTTTGTAATAAGAAGTCAGTATGAGCCTTCTAATTTGATATCAACCAAATTAATAGCTGTTAATAAGAGTTACGATACAACCCAGAGAGAGTGGCAACTTGAGTTTAAATTAACTTCTTCAAGCAATAGTAGTGAAGATATGTTTAAATATATTTTCAAAGATATTTTTAACACTATTGATTTTAATGATACTGAACAAAAGGCTTTCAAAGCTCTATGCCATAGATATGAACATTGGCAACAATTATTATCTAAGTTATCTGATTCATTTGGACGCTTAAAACAACAAGGTCTTCTAGCTGAGTTATTGGTTCTAAGAGATAATTTGATTCCTAATTATGGTTTAGAGAAAGCTTTAGAAATGTGGCAAGGGCCTAAGGGCGCTAAGCAGGATTTTATTCTTCCTGAAAGTTGGATCGAAGTAAAGTCGACAAATCTTGGGAAAAGGGAAATTCATATATCATCATTAGAACAATTAGACTCACCTATTAGTGATGGAGAATTATCTGTTATAACATTACAAGAATCTAATGCTTATGATGCTAATGCAATATGTTTATCTACTGTTATTGACGAGATTGAATCTGAGATTAATGATGATTTAATCGCAATAGATTTCAAGGAGAAACTTTTACTCGTTGGTTATGGACAAAATAAAGAAAATGAACTTTATTTTAGAGTTTGTGGCATAGAGAATTATAGAGTTAATGAAGAATTTCCAAAGATTAAACGGAATGATATACCTACTGCTATTATAAAAGTTTCATATACTTTAAATTTAGAAGCCATTTCAAATTTTAAAATCTAATAGGGAGAAAATGGTATGGGGTTAGAAGAGTATAAACAAGAATTTGACTCGGAGATTAGAGCAAGTGTATATGGAACTGGTGTTAGTACTAAAGCAGCTTTTCTAGAGGCCGCGTCTGACTTATTAATTGATCATGAGCTCGAATCAGAATTTCAGATTACTGAATATGAAGGTATTGGTTACCGTCAACATCGTCTTCAATTAGATGGTTATGTATATGGTGAATTATCTAATAGCATGTCATTAGCGCTTGTAGATTATCGACATGAGGATAATGTTATTACAGCTACTGAGATAGAAACCATAGTTAAACGTGCAAGATTTTTTCTTGAAGATATAGACTATATACTCAATAATGCTGAAGAAAGTTCGCCAGGTTATGGTCTAGCTTTTGATATTAAAAATAATGCATTTGATATCCAAAAGTATAAGATATACTTATTCACTAATAATCAAATGTCTAATCGTATTAAGAGTCTAGAGTCAGATTATATTGGAGATATCCCAATTGAATATCATGTTTGGGATATTGCTCGATTGTATGAGTTAACCAAAAACGTAGCACTGAAGGAAGACCTTAAGATTCAATTTAATGAATTTAGTGATAAACCCATACCTTGTTTGTCTGTAACGAGTGGTGATGATTATCAAGGCTATATGGCATGTATTCCAGGTATTGTTTTGGCTAAGTTATATAATAAATTTGGTCCTAAATTACTAGAAAGTAATGTTAGATCCTTTTTACAGGTTCGAGGGAAAGTTAATAAAGGTATAAAAAAAACCATTATCAATGAACCAAGTAAGTTCTTTGCATATAATAATGGTATTACATGTACTGCTGATGCAATTGATATAGAGTATAGTTATGGAACTCCTATACTTAAAACCTGTCGTAACCTTCAAATTGTAAATGGTGGACAAACTACGGCTTCATTAGCCATAGCGCTATTAGATAAAAAAGATAATTTAGAGAAAAATATTGAAAATATATATGTACCAATGAAGATTTCTGTAGTGACTGAAGAGAATTCTGCAGAATTAGTTGCAAATATTTCTAGATATGCTAATAGTCAAAATAAGGTAAGCGAGTCTGATTTGTCCTCCAACCATCCCTATCATGTTAGAATTGAACAATTATCACAAAAGATCTCAGCACCAGCATTAAATGGACAACAGTTTGGTACATATTGGTACTATGAACGCGCAAGAGGAGCTTATGCTCAAGCTTTAAGAACTAAAATAACAGGAAGTTCTAGAAAGGTATTTGAAGCACAAAATCCTAAAAATCAAAAGTTTGATAAAACAGAATTAGCCAAATTAGTTAATATCTTTAATTATCGTCCATTTATAGCTAGCGCTGGTGGACAGAAATCTTTTGTTTATTTTATGCGACAGATAAGTAAAGAATGGGAAAATAATTCTAATAGATTTAATGAGGAGTATTATAAACAAATTATTTGTTATAAAATTTTATTTAGAGAAACAGATAGAATTGTTAAGACTTCTGATTGGTTTAATAGTTATAAGGCAAATATTGTAGCTTATACTCTTAGTAAACTTTTAGATATAATAAAAAGACAATATAAAGGTAAAACAATAAACTTTAAAGCTATTTGGCAAAATCAAAATATAAGTGAGGCCTTGAGAAATCAGTTAGTAGAATTAACAAAAGAGGCATATCGCCATTTGATTGATGAATCTCGTGCTATACAGAATGTTACAGAGTGGGCAAAGCGTCCAATTTGTTGGAGTCGTTTTGAAGGAAAACCATTTACTTTAAATTTAGAGTTTGCTAATGAATTAGTTTCAGAGTCAGAGATTAATAGAGATCACTCTCAGGCCATAAAGGTACAAAAAGAGATAAATAAAGACTATGCTATGATTGAATTTTGCAAAATTAAAAATTCGGTATGGATTAATTTACAAAAGTGGAATAATGTACATAAATTATTATCACCAACTGAACTTGATTTAATCAAAGTGGCCACGAAAGTTGATAGTAGGCATTTTCCAACGGATAACCAATGTATTAGAATTTTAAAGACGTTGGAACGTGCTCGTGATGAAGGTTTTCCTGAATAAGTTATATAGTAGTAAGGAGTAGTATTAATGTTAAATGTAGTTGAAGCCTTTAGTGGCATTGGCAGTCAGGCTAAAGCATTAAAAAAATTAGGCATTGACTATAAAGTAGTTAATATATTGGAATGGGATATATCAGCTTTTGTTGCTTATGATTTTATTCATAATGGTGCACCAGATATTACTCCTTATAAAAATCTCACAAAAAAAGAGCTTTTGGATAAGTTAGTACCACTAAATCTTAGTATTGATGGTAAGAACCCTGTATCAAGAAATTCTCTTAATATGTGGCGGGTGGAAGCACTTCAAGTAATATGGGCGGCATATAATAGAACTCATAACTTAGGTGATATTCAAAAGGTAGACTATCTTACATTCCCGAGTGATGTTGATGTATTAACCTACTCTTTCCCTTGTCAGGATTTGTCTATAGGTGGGGCTTGGCATAATAATCATTCGGGGATTGATCGTGATGCAAATAATCGCTCTGGATTACTTTGGGAGGTTGAAAGAATCCTAGAGTCAATTCAGGAGAATGGAAAAGAATTACCTCGTTTCCTATTAATGGAGAATGTTAGTAATATTCTTTCTAAGAGGCACGCATCTAATTTTAATGATTGGAAAAATCAGCTAGAGCGCTTAGGCTATTTTAATAAAGTTTATACATTGGATGCATCTAACTTTGGAAGTCCGCAGCGACGTGTACGGACTTTTATGGTGAGTGTTTTATTACCTAATGAGCATGCAAGAGCTGTAGTAGAAGATTACTTTAAGAATAATGATTTAGAAGAAATTTCTAAAATTAAGCCGAAGAAGCTTGAGCGTTTTTTACGAATGGATTACTCCAATCCAATCTATAAAGAAGAGGCAAATATTTCTAATCCTAACGATACGCCATCACGCCGCAAAATCTATGAGGAGAATGATATTCTTAATAAGCCAACAGGATTTAATAAATATCTTGGCACTTTAACGACAAAACAAGATCGACATCCTAACGCTGGTATATTAGAATTTCCAGAACACCGTAAGGGTGGAAGTCCTTATCGTAATCTAACTCCTAGAGAGTGTTTCCTTTTGATGGGATTCGATGAGGCTGATTTTAATAGAGTATTAAAATACAATCCTCAACTGCAAAAGAATAAGAAGCTTTATTCTCGTGAGCGATTAGAACGTCTCGCAGGTAATAGTATAGTTGTGGATGTATTAGTAAAAATTTTTGAACAAATTAATGAATTGAAATCATTAAGTTATCGTTGAACTTAAAAGGCGCAACCTTGAAGGTTGCGCCTTTTTGTATAGTTTTTTGACTAATTATCCCCAAATTATATATTGCAATATTAATTTCGAGGCCAAATTTTTAGTGCTATTTCAGCAAAGTCTTCTTGTCGTTTTACGATTGTAAAGGTAGTCCAATCATCAATAGAGACAAGGTCACGAGTCATTTTGATTTCGGATTTCTTATAGATTTCTTTCTTTTTATCAAAGCCTTTGTTCTTAGCTCTATTATTATATTCTTGGCCTAATAGAGTTAGGTTACCTAAACGCCATAAGTATGTTTCGTGGTCTTCATCATTGAAGTTGATCCACTCATCATTAATCTTCTTAGGGAGAATATGTTCAACATGAACTCGGTTTGAGTCATCTACAATTTTAGTTTCGTTGATATCAAAGTTATTTATCTTACGAAGTAAATAGCGTATAACTGCGTTTTTCTTAGAGTTGAAAATTCTGAAGTTATTGATGAATTCCTCATCTGATACCATAAGAGAATATAGTTTTTTTAGGATATCATCTTTTGTTGGTTTTTTACTGAATGCACTATCACTATTAGGTGGCCAAGTTTTATCGCTAATACTTCTAGCGATTTGTGCAAATACAAGCTCATACTTGTTGGCAACAAGTCCTGAAACTACAAAGTTACGAACTACTAGTGTTTCTATCGCTTTTAAAACCTCATTTATATCTTCTTCAGAGTAATTCTGTAGTCTTAGAGCAAAGATTATAGGAATATATGAGGATGCATCTAGTTTCTGCATCTCAATAAGACGTTCGTTCAGCTCAGTTAAATCAAAGTCCTTGTTATCGTCAGGATGTAGTATAGCTGCACATACCTTAGATAAAGAGCGTAGATTTGCTAATAATGTATTAACATCAGATTGTGATGTTATATCTGTACGTAATGCTTTAAATAAATCTTTTTCTCGTGCAAAGCGCTTTGTACTGTTCCAATAGTAGCGAATGAACTTTGTTGGATCTATATTATCTAGATTGTCGATAATAGTATTCCAAGTTTCAGTAGCACTAGGTAAGTCATTTTGTGCCATGCGAAGGATATGATTCTTTAATAAGTCAGCGGTTTCTAGTGCTTTACCACGAGCGTTGAGGGACTCAAAGATAATATAAGCTTCGTTGATATCATCAGTTTCAACTGTCATAAGAATAAACTGATTAATTAAGGCTTGATATAGTTTGTTTAGTGCTTTGTATTGATTAGACTCATTCTTTTCAAGAAATTCATTTACCTTTCCATTAAAGAATTTACTTGCATAGAAGATATTATAGTTAGATGGTTTAAGTTTCTTTTTATCAAATTTTTTGTCAGTATAATCAATGGCTCCACGTTTTTGTACATATTCAAAGAAGAACTCTTTATCAACACCGCCCATAGATAAATACTGTTCTCGCTTGCTTTCAGATATGCGGCCAATATATTTAGCATTAATATCCTCGGAGTCATCATTTGCATCATTATTGTTTGTTGATTCGGCAATTTCTTTAAATTTTGTTCGCAAGATATCTAGGAAGATAATTGTGGTTGAGATACGTTGCTGGCCATCAATAATATAGCGTTTACCATCTTCCTTATTTTTGTGAATAACAACTTGTCCAAGAAAGTGTTCATCATGTGTATTTTCTTCGTAAATTTGTTCCAAGTCTAGCCAAAAGTCATCTAGTTGAGTTTCTTCCCAAGAATAACCCCGCTGATACTCTGGAATATACAATTTTTCATTCCCTAAGAAAGAACCTAGCTTTGTTAGATTTGAGTTAATAATCCCCATATTACTACCTCCCATATACATTAAATACTTTCCTTATAAATATTAGATCACACTTTGCAGTAGAGATCAAATATTATAAAAAAGTAGATAATAGAGTGAGGATAGAGGTACAAAAAGAGGAGACTGTTTTAAAACAGTCTCCTTTTATTTTGTATGTTTATTAAATCAAGGCTGCCATTTAGAGTACCCAAATCCCATCATGATAATGCTAACCACGAGTAGACCATTGCCAAGGGTAATGAGGCTTTCAGTTGTGGCTAGACAGGTAATAAAGGATCCGATGCCCATAATGATTGTGCCTAGTATAGCAGATAGTTTATGAATTGCCATGATAATCACCCTTTGCTTTCACTAACGACATTAGGTTTCACAATATACGTAATGAGTGCGTACAGTAGGGCACCACTTACGATTCCGTTTAAGGATGGAAGGCCGAATGGAATGAATTTCACGCACACTAATGCGATGGCCCAAGTGATCCACGGAACTAGATTCCATTTTTTGAAAGTCGCTTTGTGGTAATCGATGTATTTTCCACGATGAACTAGGTAAAAGTCCGCTAAGATAATACCGCATAGTGGTGGAACGATAATGCCTAATGTACTTAAGAATACAAAGAGGGAATCGATTTTATATGGTTGTGTCATTGTTGCTAATGCAGAGATAGCGATGAGCACGGCTAGCATCATATTTCTGTTTAGTTTGAAAGAGTTTGCTAGATTTAATGATGTGGAATAGAGGTTTGCACCATTTGTAGTAAAGATGTTTGTAGTCAACAATAGCAAGCTTGGGAATACAAGGCCAAAGCTTAAGAGTACGTTGATTAGGTCACCATCATTCATAGCTACGCCTGCAATAGCACCGCAGCTAATCATCAACGTATTGCCACCTAATAGACCAATGGTACTGGCTGTGATAACATCCTTCTTGCTTTTACCATAGCGCATAATATCGGCGATACATGTAGCAGTAGATAGAATCCACGTGCCGATAACGATAGTAATACCTGATAGTAAATCAATAGGTTGTAATGGGACATAGTTAAATAATTCTTGCCAGCCGCCGATTGTTTGAACGGAACGAGCCGCTGTTCCTAGTGAAAGGAATACGATAGATGGAATCGCAATATAGCCGAATACGGCGAGAGATTTAATACCGAGAACTGCAAAGATACCCATGATAACCGCACTGAGCATCATCGCAATGACTTCGCCTGTGTAGGAAAGGTTGAATACTTGAGCAATAAAATGTCCATATAAAGCCGCTTGAATCGTGTACCAACCTAGGTTAACGATAGGAACGAAGAGGGATGCAATTCTAGATCCTTCCTGACCAAAGCTGTATCGAGTCAAAAGGGCGAAAGTGAGGCCTGTTTTATAGGCAATAACGCTCACTAGCCCTGCAATAATACATAAGAAAATATTGCCTAGAATCATGGCTAATAGTAACTCATTGAAAGTCAGCCCCGCAGCTAAGCCGCCGCCAGCCATCATACTAGTAACAAGAAAAACGAATCCAGTCCAAACAATGGTGAGAGAAAAACAGGACTTCCTTGCCGATAATGGCACAGGCTCTCTCGAGTACTCATTATCTGTGTTTGTATCAACGGGTTCTACAAACTCTAACTTCTCCTTACTCATAATCTATACTCCTTTACATAATAAAAAAGCTACCATGATGTGTTTTAAGATTTATATAAACATGGTAGTAAAGACCTATTAGGTAGCGTAAATATAGTAGACTTCTCTAATAAAGGATAGATATTTATTGCTTTTATAATCGAATAGTATTTGCCTTCATTAAAACATACTTGGAATTAATATTCAACATGTATACTATGCGATTTGAGCAATATTGAGAATGAGACATATTCTATCTATTACTAGTATTTTATTTTCTTTGTGATTATTGATTGTATTAGTAAAAGAAACAGGCAGTACTATCATGTTTATGCTAGTACTGCCTGTTGTTTGTATTATAGGGTTTTATTTATACTGTTATTTTAATTTTACACAAATATTTTCATGATAAGCATGGAAATTAATGCGTTTAGAATACTGATAGCCATAAGCATTGGCCAGTATTTTTTAGGTACTTCAACTACACCTAAGAGACGGCCCATATATTGAATTTGGGATGCCATTAATAATAATGCAGGAGCCATGATGGTTACTTGTGTCATATCAATTGTATTATTGCTTAATAAGTTCACAGCAACACCAACACCTGCAGAGTAGGATAACCAAGCCGTTAATAGGATTGTTACGCTTTCACCTGGCAGACCAAATATTGCCATCACAGGGGCAAATACATTACCTAAAAACGCCATAATCCCAAGGATACGTAGAAGTTCTGCTAGTGTATAGGCCATCAATACGTTTGGCAATAAGTTTTGCGTGGCAAGAGTAAAGCCTTTACGTGCACCACGAATAAATATATCAAATGGGTTATTGGTTTCTTTATTGTTGCTCATCTTGGAAATCCCCCTTGAAGATTGTATTAAGCGCAATTCGGCATACTACGCCACCGAAGAACTTCATAACAAATACTACGATTAGTGGAAGGATGATAGGTACTGTTAAGTAACCAAATAATGCAGAGCCAATGGCTACGTAGTTGTTGATCATACCAGCACCACTATATTGCCATGCTGTCATGATTGTTAATTCTTTTCGATCAACAAGCTTGTTGTCGTAAAGGTCTTTGGTAATCGCAGCACCTGCATCTGTACTTTGTAAGTCAGTAATCATCGCAAGGCCAGTTAATCCAGGGATACCTAAGATAGGTTTCAATAATGGTGTCATTAATTTATGGGCTGCACGGATTGCACCATAGTGCTCTAAGATTTCAAGCACACCTAAGGCCAACATAACTGTTGGAGCTAAGCTCAAGGCAAAGAGGAATCCTGCACGAGCGCTGACACCACCTTCACCGATAAAGGTGTTTTTTGCAGGATGGGCCATGGTACCAAATTTACCAGAAATAGTCGCAAAGTCTAATGCAGAGAGCCATTTAAAGCCTTCCACATTGTTAAGTAATCCTGAGAAGAATAGGATTGCTACAGCTAATGCGATATAGCAACCGATGGTTACCTTCTTGGTGAATTGAGTATAGTTTTTCTCATTGTTAGGGTCACTCATAATTTTCAACCTCCTACATAAAACACTTAGAGTTATATGATTATAAGTATATAGTAGAAATAATGTGACATGCAAGAGCATTATTCACAAAAGTTATATATATCATTAAAAGTTTTTATTATAACCGAGTTGAAAGCAGATATTTGTGTAGTATAATTAATGTATTAGGCAGTATTCTATAGAACGAGGTATTAGCGATGAGTGAAGTATTAGATTTCTATAATTATTTACATACAATTCCTGAAGAAGGCTTTCAAGAGTTTAAAACTTCTGCATTTTTAGCAGAAAAGTTGGAAAGTTATGGATATGATGTAACACGCAATGTAGGTGAAGAGACAGGTATTATTGGCATTTATGATAGTGGAAATCCCGGTCCTGTAGTGGCACTTCGTGCCGACATGGATGCACTCGGTCATATCATTGATGGACAGCATGTATCTCGTCATACTTGTGGGCATGATGGACATATGTCTATGTTGTTGGCTGCAGCGCAAATAATTAAAGAACAGCAATTGGTAAAACGTGGTAAGTTAAAGATTTTATTCCAACCAGCTGAGGAGCTTGGCTCTGGTGCGACTAGTATGATTAAAGGTGGTGCCATTGATGATGTAGAATATATCTTTGGTGCACATGTACGTCCATTTGAAGAGGCCGAAAATGGACAGGCTAGTCCAGCTATTCACTATGCATCGTCTTGCCGTATGGTCATTGCTTTTCATGGCAAGCCAGCTCATGGTGCGCGGCCACATTTAGGAATCAATGCTTTGGATGCTGCAGTTCAAGCGGTTAATGCAGTCAACGCAATTCATTTGAAGCCAACTGATAATTATAGTGTTAAGGCGACACGATTCCTTTGTGATTCTGGTGTAACTAATGCGATTCCAGCAGAAGCCGTTGTTACATGGGATTTGCGTGCTCAATATAATAAAACAATGGATGAACTTTGCGCCAAATTTTTACCTGCCATTGAAGGGGCCGCTGCTTCTATTGGTGCTACTGTTGAAATTCGCGACTCGTTCCGTATTCCTGCGGCAGAGTTACATGATGAAGCTACGGCTTTATTGACCGAGTCTATTTCTGCTGTCCTAGGTGAAAGTAACTGTGTTGAACCTATTTATACGCCAGGTGGTGAAGATTTCTTCTTTTACACCGTTGAAAAGCCAAGCTTAAAAGCAGGCTTCTTTGGGCTTGGTTGCAACTTGCGACCAGGTTTACACCATCCTGATATGAGCTTTGATACAAGTGCTTTAGAAAATGGCGTGTCTATCTGGTTGGACTTAGTAGAACGTTTGCTTGGTGAATAACTATAAGCGTACTAGATGTACAACCTTGAAACTATAGATAAATAGATCTAAATTTATTAGACTGTTATAGTTAGTATTTTCAAAAAATTGTATATTTACTATTCATATAGCGCGTGAGCGAGTGATTGATCAATTCTGATTAGTTACTCGCTTTATCTATGCATCTTAGTTATTTTTAAATTCTTCATGAATGTGTTATTGTTATATTTACAATGAGTTAATTGCACAGTATACCATTCAGCGATATTATGTATAATCAAACAAATTATGTATATTGTTATTAGTTTTAGTAGAAGAACGAAACGTTTAGGCTTTAACGAGTTAGTGCGTTTCTTTGGAAATGAATATGGTTCAATCAATAGAGCGTGGTATTGAGATACTCA
>ERZ772956.1463-NODE-1463-length-16060-cov-3.058544_pt1 | contig 16060 bp, 8 predicted proteins | sample MGYA00580683_ERZ772956 | MGnify/ENA primary metagenome ERZ772956 (study PRJEB29015, sample SAMEA2738077) | human oral metagenome | biome: human oral; feature: human-associated habitat; material: saliva | place: China | collected 2212 ... | reverse complement strand
GGAGTCCCCGTTTATCGTCAGGAGAACACATGCAGCTCACAGCCGCTATCGTCGGCCCCGCCCACGGCTTACGAGGCGAGGTCATCGTGGACGTGCGCAGCGACGATCCCGAGGTCATGGCACCCGGTTCGCGCTTGGACATTGCGGGAGATCAGCGCAGCCTCACTGTGCGCACCGTTCGTGTGCATAAGGATCGCGTGCTTGCGTCGTTTGAGGAATGCGTGACTCGCGAGGATGCGGAGGCGCTGCGCGGCGCCCGCCTGCTCGTCGACGCCCACCCCGAGGAGGATGCCTGGTACCCGCATGAGCTCAAGGGCCTCCAGGCGCGTACTCCGTCCGGCGATATCCTCGGTACCGTCAGCGGACTGACCCCGGGCGCGGCTCAGGATTTGCTTCTCGTTGCCACGGATCGCGGCACTGTCATGGTTCCTTTCGTGACGGCCCTCGTTCCGACCGTCGACGTCGAGGGCGGGATCGTTGTTATCGACGCGCCGCCCGGCCTGTTCGATGACGATGCTGTGTCGGAGCGCGAGGGCGACTGACACCGTGCGCTTCGACCTTATTTCGATTTTCCCTGACTATTTTGCGCCTCTTCGCCTCTCGCTGATGGGGAAGGCAGAGGACGCCGGCCTCGTGCACCTCCAGGCGCACGACTTGCGCGAGTGGGCCACCGGCAAGCATCGCAGCGTCGATGACACCCCCTACGGCGGTGGCGCAGGCATGGTGATGCGCGCGGATGTGTGGGCGCGTGCCCTTGACGAGGTCCTCGCCATGCCGCTCGCGGAGCGTGACGGTGATGGGACCCAGGCCTCGCCGCGTCGCGTCCTTGCGATCCCGACGCCGTCCGGTACGCCGCTCACCCAGGCGCGGGTTGAGGATCTTGCGCGTGCCGACCAGATCATCGTCGCCTGCGGTCGATACGAGGGGATCGACGCGCGTGTCGCCGAGCACTACCGCGGCGCTGGCGTCGAGGTTGTCGAGTTTTCTATCGGAGACTACGTCCTCAACGGCGGCGAGGTCGCCGCGATGGTCCTCACCGAGGCGGTCGCGCGTCTTCTCGACGGTTTCATGGGAAACCCGGACTCCCTCGTTGAAGAATCGCACTCGGGTGCGGGTCTGCTCGAATACCCCGTGTTCACCAAGCCCAGGGAGTTTCGCTCGCTAGAGATTCCCGAGGTGCTCCTCGGCGGCAATCACGCAGCGATTGAGCGTTGGCGCCGGGATCGAGCGATTGCGAAGACAGCTCGCGTGCGCCCCGATCTCGCGCTGTCGCTGGATGCTTCGTCGCTGACGCGCGAGGATCGCGCGATGCTGGCCCGCTGCGGTGTGAGTCTCTGGATGGTGCCGGCAATAGCTTGGTTGGGTGTCTGTTATGCTGACCCTGTGGCTTGGTTGATGGCCGATCTGTTCCTTATTCCGGCCTACTTCTGGCTCTTGAGAAGATTGAAAGAAAAGGTTGTAAGCATATAAAAGAGTCTTGTTGAACAGCGATGCTTTGGGCATTGTCTGTAGAGGTTACGGGGGTGGCGACTGAAAAGCGCCAACCCCGTAGTTCATCTAAGGCGGCAGAGCGGAGGCTGCTGAGAGCTGTGGTGGAGAAATAAGTGGCTTTCGTGGAGTTTTGTACAAATTTGGAATGTTTTTGTATGAAAGTTCTATATCAGATGAAACGTTTTATCTACTTTTGCGAAAACAAACTGACAATTTATATATAACCTTTTTTATTAGTCATGAGTAATATAAGGAAAACAATTACCCAAAGAAGCATTTTGTCATTGATTTTGATGTTTACATCAGTGATAATGTGTGCCCAGATTAAAATCTCCGGGGTTGTGAAAGACAATACGGGAGAGACTATGCCGGGTGTGAGTGTGATGGTTAAGGGTACAACAACCGGTGTCGTTACCGACGTGAATGGCCTTTTCAGTCTGCAAACCAACCGTAAGGATGCTGTTCTTACGTTCTCTTTCCTCGGTTATACAACCTTGGAACTGAAAGCCCAACCGGGCAGGTTGATGAATGTCACGCTGCAGGAAGACAACAAGGTGCTTGATGAAGTCGTGGTGGTTGGCTACCAGGAAGTGAGAAAACGCGACCTGACAGGTTCTGTTGCCAAGGCCGACATCACTTCGCTGACGAGTACTCCTGTTTCTTCGTTCGACCAGACTTTAGGTGGTCGGTTGGCAGGTGTCAACGTGTCATCAAATGAGGGTATGCCCGGTGGAAGCATGAATATCGTCATCCGAGGCAATAACTCTTTGACGCAGGAGAATTCTCCTTTGTATGTTATCGACGGTTTTCCGGTGGAAGATCCGAGTATCGCCAGCTCTATCAATCCGTCGGATATTGCATCAATCGACGTGTTGAAAGATGCTTCGGCCTCTGCGATTTATGGTGCACGAGGTGCAAACGGTGTAATCATCATCGTTACGAAGAGCGGTAAAGTGGGCAAGCCGAAGGTGCATTATGACGGCAGCCTCGGCTGGCAGAGCGTAACGAAGAAGATACCAATGATGAACGCTTATCAATTCGTTGCACTTCAGAACGAAATGTATCCGAAGATTGTTGAAAAGTCTTATCTTTCACTTTATGATGGAAAGCAATGGACTTTGGATGATTATAAGAATGTTCCCCAGTATGATTGGCAGGACATGATCTTCCGGACTGCACCGCTTCAGAACCACAATGTGAGTCTGACAGGTGGTAGTGAAGAGGTTCGTTATACAGCTTCCTTGTCTTATTTCGATCAGGATGGTATCGTGTTGAAGTCTAATTACAATCGTCTTCAGGGTCGTTTGGCTACGACAATCAAGTATAAGAAGTGGAAGGCTAACTTCAATATCAACTATTCTCAGGCTCGTCAGATGGGGCAGTCTCCATCGCAGGCATCACATTCTGGCATGAATAACCTGTTTTACAGTGTGTGGGGTTATCGTCCGGTTACACAGCCGGGTGTTCCGCTTCATTCCCTTGTTGAAAATGCAACCGATGATGATGTGAACAACACCAACGACTATCGTTTCAACCCGATTATGTCGTTGAACAACGAATATAACAAGCGTACGACGACCTATATGCAGTTCAATGGATTTGTAGAGTATGAGCTGATGAAAGGATTGCGTTTCAAGGTTTCCGGTGGTTATACAGATAATCGCATGGATACTGATAACTTCAACAACTCGAAAACCCGCTATGGTGGTCGCACATCTATAGAAAAGGTGAATGCACAGGTTATCCGTGCTAAGCGTGCCACTTGGCTGAATGAGAATACGCTGACCTGGCAGACTAATCTGCAGAAGCGCCATTATTTCAATTCTCTGTTGGGGTTCTCTCTGCAGAATTCGGATTATGAATACTATCGTTTCAAGACTATCCGCATTCCTAATGAAAACCTCGGTATGGCAGGAATGAGCGACGGTACACCTACGATTACGCGTTCGGAGAAGTCTTCTTGGGCGATGATGTCTTATTTCGGACGTTTCAACTATAATTATAAGTCAAAGTATTATGCTACGGCAACCATGCGTGCTGACGGCAGTTCAAAGTTCCGTGGCAGTAATCGTTTTGGTTATTTCCCATCCGGTTCTTTAGCTTGGAACTTCACAGAAGAGAAGTTCATGAAGCCCGTTAAGGACATTGTGAACAGTGGAAAGCTGCGTTTGAGCTGGGGTCTTACAGGTAATAACCGCGTAGGAGAATATGACACCTATGGTATTTATCAGTTATTGAAAGACCGCACGGGCGATTTGCTTTCATTGGGAAGTGTTCCAAGTGGCGTTTATCCTTATAATAATGATAATACGAATGTAGGTATGGTTCCGGTTTCAATTCCTAACAAGGACTTGAAGTGGGAGACCACGGAGCAGTGGAACTTGGGTGTAGACCTCGGTTTCCTCAATGATCGTATTGGCTTGACTGTCGATTTATATCGCAAGGTGACACGCGACCTTCTGTTGGTATCAAGTCTTCCTTTGTCTTCTGGATTTATCAGTGCGACAAAGAATATCGGGAAGGTTAGAAACCAAGGTCTCGAGCTGACACTCAACACTACGAATGTCAAAACCAAGCATTTTACATGGACAACTAACTTCAACATCGCATTCAACCGCAATAAGGTGTTGGCACTATCAGAAAACCAGACCGCATTGCTTACGGCAGCACAGTTCGACCAGAACTTCAACTCACAGAGCAGTTACATTGCTAAGGTTGGTCAATCTATGGGCTCCATGTATGGTTATATCTATGAAGGAACCTATAAGTACGAGGATTTTAACAAGTCGGGCAATACCTATACGCTGAAATCTAACGTGCCTCACTACGCTTCGGAAGCCAATACACAGCCTGGTATGCCTAAATATCGTGATTTGAATGGTGACGGTGTCATTGACAGTAATGACCGTACGGTTATCGGTAACGGTCTTCCTAAACATACAGGTGGTTTCACCAACAACTTCAACTATCGCGATTTCGACCTCAGTATCTTCTTCCAGTGGTCTTACGGCAACGATGTGTTAAATGCCAACCGCTTGATGTTTGAAAGTTCATGGAACCGCACACGTGAACTTAACCAGTATGCCAGCTATGCAGAACGCTGGACAGAGAGCAATCCAACAAGTAACATTCCACGTGCAACTTCATCAAGTTCAAACCGTGTTTTCTCTTCACGCATCATTGAGGATGGCTCATTCCTGCGTCTGAAGACGGTGACTTTGGGTTACACAGTGCCACGTAAGATGATTTCTCGTGTGGGTATCGAACAGCTCAGAGTCTATTTTGCTGCACAGAATCTATTTACAATTTCCAACTACAGCGGTTATGATCCGGAGGTTTCTATCAGGGAGAGTGCCCTGACTCCGGGCCTGGATTTCTCTGCATATCCACGTGCTCGAAGCTTCAGTTTCGGTATTAATCTTGGTTTCTAACTATTAACTACGACGCATTATGAAAGTATCTAAAATACATATTATTATAATGTTGGCCTTTATGTCATTGGCTTCAAGCTGTAATTTCTTAGACAAAGAGCCAACATCCACGACCTCTGGAAGTTATTTCAAGAGCGAAGCTGAAGCTGAAACATTTCTCAAAGGAATTTATGCTCCGCTTACAGAGACTTCTTTCTATGGTAATGATTATTTCTTTCTTGTAGGAGGTGATGACCTTGAAGCTTATGGTGGACCAGGACGTTCACCATCGACAAGAGGACTTATCTGTAACAATGCCAACAGCAGTGACCCTGCAGTTACAGCTTTCTGGTATACACTCTATGTTGGGGTGAACCGTGCAAATATCTTTTTGGAAGAAATAGATAAAGTGCCGGAACTATCAACATCTTCTGCAAAAAAACTGACAGCAGAGGCTCGTTTCCTGCGTGCTTTCTACTATTTCAATCTTGTTCAGTGCTGGGGTGATGTGCCTCTCAAGACCAGTTCCACGCAATCTGTGAAAGGTCTGCAGATTGCCCGTACACCGAAAGCAGAGATTTATGACTTCATTTGCAAGGAAATGGAGGAAAGTGTAGATGGTCTTAAGAAAGCTTCTGAAGTGGGTTATTTGCCTGGAGGCTTGACAAAGTCTGCGGCTTGGGGTATCTTGGCACGCGTTTATATGTTTCGTGCGGGTGAATGTTATCGCGATAATACTGCGCCTGATGAAACCGTGCGTAAAGAATACTTCACAAAGGCTGATACCTTTGCACAGAAGGTTATGCATGAAGGACATACGCTTGCACCCAATTATTGGGATTACTTTATTGATCAATGTTCTGATAAATACAATACAACTGGTAAGGAAAGTATTTGGGAAGCGGAGTTTACGGGTAACTATAGTACCGATACTCGTACGGAAGGACGCGTTGGAAATATCATTGGTATACAGGCTCCCGACCTCTCAAGTAAGATAGAACTTAAGGGGAAAGCTGATCCCGGATTTGGTTATTGCTTCTTCTGGAGCACGCCGAAGCTTTATGAACTCTATGAAGCTAATTCGGATAAGAACCGTATGAACTGGAGTATTGCACCATTCTCTTATACGCAATCAAAGACAGGTAATGGCGTTGATGGTCGTATGTTTGAGAAAGGTAAACTTCAAGAAGTAAAGAATCAGTATTACAGTAAATCGTACAGTTACGGTGATAAGCCTTCAACATCTAAGGTTGGTGACCGAGAGAAGGCTACAGCATCAACGGATTACAGCCGTATGTGTGCTAAATGGCGTCGCGAATATGAACCGGATAAGAAGAATAAGAACTTTACATTGGTCAACTTCCCAATCCTTCGTTATGCTGATGTGCTGCTGATGATTGCCGAATGTGAGAATGAAATCCATGGCGGTCCTACTGCTTTGGCTTATCAGTGCATTAATGAAGTACGCAAACGTGCCGGTATTTCATCCCTTTCAGGACTTAATCAGGAAAAATTCCGCAATGCCGTTAAGGATGAACGTGCCATGGAATTGTGTTTTGAGATGACTCGTCGTTTCGATTTGATTCGTTGGGGTGACTTCAAAAAGAACATGAATGAATTGGCAGCAAGGGCAAAGACTGGCACCAACTGGAACCTTGGCCCATCGAATGTCTACACCTATTTCCAGGTGTCAGATGCTTATAACTATTTCCCAATTCCATCAAATGAAATGGCTATTAACAAGAAAATTACAGCCAACAACCCTGGATGGTAGGACTCATGAAGGCAGGAAAGACCGTGTCTTTCCTATGCCTTTTGTGGTTTAATAGTGATTAAAAATATGATAATCCAATAAAAAACAAACGACATGAAACGATATATATATTTATTGCTTCCGCTATTAGCCTTTGCATTCGTAAGTTGCGAAGACGAATTAAAGGAACAAGCGGCCCTGAGTGTTTCGGTGCTAACCAATAATAACGTACAGCAATCGGGCGACAAAATTACAGTAAAGAAGGGTTCGCCGCTGAATTTTGTACTGAACGGGGATCCTGATTTTATCACTTTCTTCAGTGGAGAAGCAGGACATCAGTATATCTATAAAGATCGCGATCAAGTAGCATTAGAGGATATAGTTTCTTCTAAGCTGACATTCTCTGTGTGGTATCAGTATGGTAATGCAGCCACAGCAGCTAATTTGATGAAGCTTTATATCTCGGATTCTTTCACTGGTTTGGCAAAGAATAATTTCAAGGAAGACTCTGTTTTGGTAGAGGGCTTCGCATGGAATAACCTTGTTGCCCCTTCAAGTCTGCCTTCTGCACCGAGCAATGCAGCTCATGCGACTAAGTATGAGGTTGATTTTACGCCCTATCTTGGTAAGCGTATGACAATAGCAGCTTGCTATAAGCCTACCTTAAATACAGCAGCACAGCCTCGTGTAAACTTCGTTGGTATGAAGATTGAAAATACAATGAAGGATGGCTCTGTTACAACGCTCTATGCAAATGGTTTCAATTTCACCCCTGTCAACATGATGTGCCACCACAAACTGGCTGATCAAAAATCAATGACTGCTAATCGTGAGTATGGAACTGTAACCAATAATGTAAGTGGTATCTGGAACCTTGCAGGAGCATCAAAGGGAGATTTCTCTATTCATAGCTCAAACGGTGGGGCTAAACTGAAGTACAGTTGGTTGGTTTCTGATATGATTATGGCCAATGCTTGCTCTCCAGACTATGGTACTGCCATTAAGAATGTGACTGAAAGTCTGTCTTCTTACACCCATATATATAATAAGGTGGGAACTTACAAGGCTGTTTTCGTTGCAACAAATAGCAACTATAAGGCCGAGAGTAAAGTGGTGAGAGAATTGAATATCGAAGTCGTTGATTAAGAGTATGAATAAGAATCGATTGAAACGAGCGCTTATAGGCCTTTGTTGCTTGGCTTTTTCGTCATCTTTGCATGCACAGATGTATGATGATACTCGCATGCTTTCATTTGAAACGGCAAAGGATTTACAATATCTCAAGGCCGAAAAGTCAACTACAGTCCTTTCTGATCGTCATTTCAGAAATGGCAAGAAGTCGTTGGAATGGACATTTAAACCAGGCGGAAAGCTGATGATCAACAAAGATTTGCAGTTTGATCCGCACATCAAGGGCAGTCGTGACAACTACCTCTCTGCTTTCATTGTGTGGCTCTATAATGAGGAGCCATTGGCCGGAAAATCTGTTGTTTTCAGATTTTGCAAGCAGGGTAAGACTTGTACTTCATTCCCGATGAAACTCAATTTCAAGGGTTGGCGCGGTGCATGGGTATGCTATGAACGCGACATGGAAGGTAAACCAGAGATAGGTATGGACCAGATTGTGGTTGAAGCACCTGATGTGGCTGGTAAACTCTATGTGGATCACATGATTACAGCTATCAAGGTGGATCCTCGTTATCAGACAGCTGACGAGCAAGTACCTTTCGTCAATGCTAAAACAACTAACGACTGGCTTCAGGTTTTGAAGAACTCCGTCCGCAAGTCTGATATTCCTTTGACTCCTGTAACAGCACAGCAGGTACAGGAAATGCGCGTGATGGAATCACGTTTCCGCAGTTTGATTTATACACCTGCCAAGCTTTATCCGAAGCAAATGGAAAGCATGCGAGATAAGTTCGACAGCTATAAAATCAAGAAAAAGAAAGGACTCATTACGGGTACTCCTATCTGGTATGTGCGTCATGCAGAGGCTTATGAGCGCATGCTTCCCAAGTGGGATAAGGAAATTCTTACTCGCACGGGCTATGAAATGAATGATTATTTCAAGCTCATGCAGCAGATTGCTATTGGCTATAACAATGCCAAGGAGGAAGAAGACAAGAAGGAATTGCGCAACATGTTCATGCTGATGTATGAGAATATCACCGATCAAGGTGTGACATGGGGTTCATGCTGGGGGAATATCCACCATTATGGCTACAGTCTCCGCAGCATGTATATTGCTTATTTCCTGATGAAGGATGTGCTGAAAGCCGAAGAGAAGTTGGATGAAGCCGTAGCAACGATGACTTGGTATGGTCAGTTGCGTCAGGTATATGTGAAGCCAACAGGCAATGGAATGGACATGGATACATTCAATACTGCTTCTGTAGGCTGTATGGCAAGCATCATGTTAATGGACGATTCACCAGAGAAGGTGCAATATCTCCGTTCATGTTCTCGGTGGCTTGACTGGGGATGCCGTCCTGCACCAGGCTTGATGGACTCTTTCAAGATTGATGGATCAGCCTATCATCACTGCAACAACTATCCCGCTTATGCTGTGGGAGGTTTGAATGGAGCCACTCAGATGATTTATATTCTTAGTGGAACCGAATTTGCTGTGGGCGAATTGGCACATCAGACTGTAAAGAATGCGCTTCTTGCTATGCGCTTCTATTGCAACAAACTGAATTTTCCATTGTCAATGTCTGGCCGTCATCCCGACGGGAAAGGTCGTCTGACGCCTATCCATTATGCTTTTATGGCATGGGCCGGAACACCTAATCGTGACAATAAACTCGATGAAACAATGGCTTCTGTCTATATGCGATTGACACAGAATGCAACAAACAGCAAGGAAAAGCAAATCTATCGCGAGTTTAACCTGAAGGGCATCAAGCCGGAAACTGACCCACAAGGTAATCTCAGCTTGGGCTATGCATGTGTTTCTGTACAGCGACGAGACAATTGGTCGGCTGTTGTTCGTGGTATGAGTCGTTATCTGTGGAGTAGCGAACACTATACAGGAGAAAATCTCTATGGTCGCTATTTGGGCTATGGTAGTCTGTATGTGTCGACAGCTCCGAATGGTGTTGATGTAACTCCAAAGACGAGTGGCTGGCAGGAAGACGGCTACGACTGGAACCGTATCCCTGGTGCAACGAGTATTCATTTGCCACTTGATGACTTGAGAGCAAAGATTCGCAATGTCGATATATCTTCAGGTGTTGAGGAAATGCTGTTCTCTGATGAAGCTTTCGCTGGTGGTTTGTCTCAGTTGGGTGCTAATGGCAACTTCGGTATGAAGTTGCATGAGCACGATAAATACAATGGTTCATTCCGTGGGCGCAAGTCATATCACTTCTTCAATGGTGATATTATCTGTCTTGGAAGTGACATTGAGAACAACGATAAGCAGAATAACACCGAGACAACCATCTTCCAGTCGGCAGCTACCGATGCACAAACTTTGGCTTATTGGCAGTCTTATAAGGGTGGTAGCAAAATTTGGTTGGATCCACAGGGCACGGGTTATTATTCTCCCAATCCATGTGTCTTCACAGGTCTTATTCGTCAGCAGGCACGAAACAACGACACAGATAAGTCGGATGAAGGGCAGTGGGCCTCTCTGTATATCAACCATGGAAAGGCTCCCAAAAATGCCGATTATGAGTATGCCGTATTGCCCAAAGTATCTCCCGAAAGATTGAAAGCTATCGAAACCAAGCCTTTCTATACAGTAATTAAGAAAGATAAGAATGCACATATCGTTCGACATGATGCCACACAGACGCTGTCTTATGTCATCTTCGAAACACCGAAGTCGATACTTCCAGGCGGGCCATTGCTCCAGACAGATACAACTTGTCTCGCAATGATACGTCAATTGGCCAAACGAAAGATGGTATTGACCGTTGTCCAGCCCGATCTTAATCTTTATCAAGGACCAAGTGACGATGTCTATAAAGACGGGAAGCGTGTTGAACGCAGTATCTATGGTCGTCCTTGGATTAAGAATGCAAGTCAGGAAATTCCTGTTCGCGTGACTTTGTTGGGCAAATGGAGTTTCACTCCGACTGCTGATGTCCGTTTGATCGACTTGAACGACAAGACCACAACAATCGAAATAAAGTGTAAGGACGGATTAAGTTATGATATTGAACTAAACAAACTATGATATGAATATACGAAAATTACTACTTGCCGCAGGAGCCTTTTTATTGGTTCCAAGCCTCAGCTATGCTGGAGACAAAGACATGAACAGCGTGATTAATGAGGATATTACCTTTGCAACACGCCAGTATTCACTGATGCTTGATCAGGTTGGACGGGATGGGAAGATACGCATTCCCAAGACCATTGACAAGCTTGGACGCATGGTCTATATTCCAACAGACGATTGGTGTTCGGGTTTTTTTGCAGGAAGTCTGTTTTATCTCTACCAGCTTACCAACGATAAGTCGTGGTTGAAGCAGTCAAAACGTTTCACTGAGGCTTTGGATTCTATTCAATATCTTAAGTGGCACCATGATGTGGGCTTTATGATTGGCTCCAGTTATCTGAACAATTATCGACTCAATCCCACAAAGGCATACAAGAAAGTCATTATTCAAACTGCTAAATCACTATGCACTCGCTTTCGTAAGAAAGCAGGTGTCATCCAGTCGTGGAACGTTGACAGAGGTTGGCAGTCAAAGCGCGGTTGGAGCTGTCCGGTTATCATTGACAACATGATGAACCTTGAATTACTTTTTGAGGCAACACGTCTGAGCGGTGACTCTACTTATTGGAAAATTGCGGTTTCACATGCCGATAAGACTATGGAGAACCAGTATCGTCCCGATGGTAGCTGTTTCCACGTTGTGGATTATGACCCGACAACAGGTGCTGTGTTACACCGTCAGACAGCCCAGGGCTATGCAGACAACAGTGCTTGGGCACGTGGACAGGCATGGTCTGTATATGGTTACACTACCTGTTATCGCTATACTCACGACCGTAAATATCTTGATCGAGCTGTTAAGTCGCTGAATTTTATGATGCAAAATCCTAATCTCCCAGATGACCTTGTGCCTTATTGGGACTTCGATGCACCTAATATTCCCAACGAACCTCGTGATGCTTCTACAGCCGCCTGTGTAGCTTCAGCACTTTATGAAATGGATACCTACCTTCCGGATAATGGCTATGCAGCATTGGCCGACAGAATTATACGCTCACTTTCCACGCCTGCTTATCGTCCGGCTTTGGGCAAGAACGGTTGTTTCTTGCTGATGCATTCTGTAGGAAGCATTCCTCATAACAATGAGATAGATGTGCCATTGAATTATGCAGATTATTATTTCCTTGAAGCATTGACGAGAAGAAAATGAAAAATATGAAGTTTTTTGCCAGCGTATTGGCCTTATGCCCGCAGGCATTCTGCGCCATGGGCAGTGAAACTGTGCCGCCCAATGTAATCTATGTGTTCCCCGATCAGTTCCGTAACTGCGCATTGGGGATATGGCAGAAGCCCGGTTTCTCCAATCATGTGAAGTTCAAAGGCGATCCTACCCATACGCCTCGTCTGAATGAGTTCGCTCAGGAATCTGTGGTGTTAACCTCTGCCATGAGCAACTTCCCTTTGAGCAGTCCTCATCGTGGGAGTCTTCTGACGGGTATGTATCCTAACCGAAGCGGTGTTCCTGTAAATTGCAACTCGTCTCGTCCGTTTAGTTATATCCGTCCTGAAACAGTCTGTATGGGCGATGTTTTCAGTCGGGCTGGCTACGACTGTGGTTATATTGGAAAGCTACATGCCGACCGTCCAGAGCGCAACGACCCTGAACACCCCGGACATTATGTGGAAGACAAATTGCCGGTGTGGGATGCTTACACGCCGGCAGAGCGTCGACATGGATTTAATTTCTGGTATTCCTATGGCACATTTGATGTGCATAAGAACCCACATTACTGGGATACAAATGGCAAAAAGCATGAACCTCATGAATGGTCACCATTACATGAAGCTCATGTTGCTGCTGACTATATACGCAATAAGGGTGGAGTGCGCGATGCAAAGCGTCCATTCTTCCTGATGGTGGCCATGAACCCGCCCCACAGTCCGTATCGTTCTGAAGACGATTGCATGCCCGAAGACTATGCATTATATAAGGATAAGCCCATCGACAGCCTGCTCGTGCGCGACAATGCTGTGCGAACAATGGATAAATCTAAGTCGGCTGCTTACTATTTTGCATCTGTCAGTGGAGTAGACAGAGCCTTCGGACAGATCCTTGATGCCTTGAAAGAGGCAGGCTTGGAGGGTAACACGATTGTCGTGTTTGCTTCAGACCATGGCGAAACCATGTGTAGCCAAGGAACCGATGACCCTAAAAATTCACCTTATTCAGAGTCGATGAATATTCCTTTCATGGCTCGTTATCCAGGGCATCTGAAACCAAGAGTCGACTCTCTTCTCTTGTCTTCGCCCGACATTATGCCTACAGTTCTCGGATTGGCGGGTTTGAGTAAGAATATTCCTGCTACGGTTCAGGGTCGTGACTACTCTTCACTTTTCATCAATGGTCACGCTGCCATGAAGCGTCCCGATGCTGCTCTTTACATTCAGAATATGGACGGTAACAAGGGAAAAGACGGTGTTGTCACTGATTATTTCCCTTCGGCACGTGGTATAAAGACAGGCCGTTACACATTAGCTTTTTACATTGATCGCAAGAATAAGCTGAAGAAAGTGCTCTTTTTTGATGATTGGAACGACCCTTATCAGATGCATAACATCGCTCCGGAGACACGAAAGGCTGATTATCAAGCACTCTGTTGCAGGCTTGGAGAACTGTTGAAAGAAATTGACGACCCATGGTATAAGCAACTTATTCTAAACAATCTAATCAAATACCGAAAATGAAACAATCAAGAAAACTATGGTTGTTGGGCTGCCTGTTGGCAGCCACGCCGCTTTATGCACAGCAAGCGAACACTACAGCTTGGAACGAATTCGATACTAATTCCGATAAGAATGTGCTCTTAGACTTCTCGTATGCAGGCTATAAACATGGCTTGTCATTGCCTGATGAGAACCATTCGAGCTATACGACCTATGATGTGACGAAATATGGGGCTATCCCTAACGATGGAAAGTCAGACCGTGAAGCACTGAAAAAGATTATTACAGCAATAGGAAAGAAAGCCAATGCTCGCGCCATTATCTATTTCCCGGAGGGTGAATTTATTCTCCATACAGCTGCGGATGATGTTGATGATGCTAAAACAAGCAAGAAGAAGTCAGAGTGTCTCAACCTTGTTATGGGACAGGTAATATTGAAAGGTGCCGGTCGCGATAAGACTATTCTCACGATGGACGCGCCAATGTTGCCTGCAAACGAAAAGGTATTGTACAGTTCTCCGACACTGCTTTCCATTCGAAATAACGGCACAAGTACCCCTGAAACCTATGCAAAGGTAAAAGGAACGGCTGCAAAAGGTACGTTTAAAGTTACGGTTGACAATGCTTCAAAACTAAAGGTTGGGCAGTGGGTGTGTCTGAAAATGAAGCCTAATAAAGATGAAAAGGTTATCAAGGAGGAGCTTTTAGGACGTAATCCCGAGTCTACAATGACCAATCTCACACAGAGTGGTGTCACCGTTATCGACTATCATCAGATTAAATCCATTTCTGGAATGGACATTATCTTTGAGGAACCCATCATGCGTGCCGTCAAATCAGGCGAAGAGTGGGAAGTCATTGAATACAAACATCATGAGGGTGTGGGCGTGGAAGACCTCACTTTCCGTGGTAAAGCCAAACCTAATTTCAAACATCATGGTTCTTGGCAGGACGATGGAGCCTACAAACCAATCAACTTTGTGCGCCTTGTCAACTCATGGATGCGCCGTGTAAGATTTGAAAATATCACTGAATGTGCCACCTTCCAAGACTGTGCCAACGTGATATGTTACGATGTTGAGATTACCGGAAACCGTGGACATTCAGCCGTTCGTATGGCGGGTTCATCACGTGGACTCATTGCCAACGTCTATGATAATACGCATGGTTATTTGACAAGTGACAAGAACTTTGCCGATCAACGCACTGGTTTGGGCCAGTATCATGCTTGTGGTATATCAAAACACAGTATCGGTAACGTTATCTGGAATTGCACTTGGGGTACTGACGACTGCTTTGAAAGCCATGCCACACAGCCTCGCGCATCGCTCTTTGACTGCTGTAAGGGTGGTTTCATGCAGTTGCGTATGGGTGGCGATAAGTCGCAGTTACCCAATCATCTCGATGATCTTACGATATGGAACTTTGATTGTACGGCCATTAATCCTGCTGAAATGCCATTTAAATGGTGGGAAAATGGCACTAATAAATGGTACAAAACGTTGCCTCCAACCATAGTAGGTATGCATGGTACGAAAGTGGATTTTGCTGATAATCAGACGAAACGTGACGAGGCAAACGGGCAGGAAGTAAGTCCTCGCTCGCTCTATGCCGCCCAGTTGGAAAAGCGCTTGGGCTATCTTCCCGATTGGGTGAAGCAACTCGATGCACAGGCAAAAGAAGCAAAGAAAACCTGGGATTTTACAGTAATGTCTACCACGGATGAGGATAATCTGAAGAAAGGTGACAGTTGGGAAAACTTTGTTGATAAAACAGTTAATTATTATTCCAACAAGCAGAATATCGGTAGTGCAAGTGGTTCAAAGAAACTCAAGCCTGAAGAAATCAAGACATATACCACCCCTCTTTCTGCCAATGGTAAGGAATTGGAAGGCATGAAAGGTCTTCATTTCGGCCTTTATGTGAACGGAGTATGTAAGGCTTTGGGTGCAGGTAAATTCATGATCTGCCATGATGAGGCGCATCGCATGCTGCGACTGAATGCAAGAGGCATTGCCATTGTTATCCCAAACTGCAAGAAAGGGCAGACGGTTGTTGTGCATAGTAAGCCTACAAGCAGGACAGCTAAGAACTATTTCAAAACAGAATGCAATTTAGATATTAAGCAGGGGTTTGCTGAACCCGAAGATGGTGCACTCGTGCAAGAGAGCATTGGAACGGTGAAAGCCGACGGAGATGTTGTGCTGACGAGTACCAATGGCCTTTTCCTGTATGACATTATCTTGAAAGATACAGCAGGAAAGGTTATCCCAACAGGCTTGACAAAGCGTTTTGCAGACAATCATAAGCAACAGTCTGGCGTGCCTTATAATCTGCAAGGGCAGCGCGTTGACAGGAATTATAAAGGTGTTGTAATTCAAAATGGCAAGAAAACTATTCAGAAATAAATCTGTGAGAGGGGCAGTACGGCTTTTTACCTGCTGCTCCTTAATCTTCCTCCCGATGGTTTCGAGAGGGCAGAAAGTCAATATTACAGTCAGCAATTCCACATCG